>OKTW01000215.1_pt1 | contig 38314 bp, 37 predicted proteins | sample 1606371 | NCBI WGS metagenome assembly OKTW01 (sample SAMEA3879568, study PRJEB24766) | human gut metagenome | biome: human-associated habitat; feature: feces | place: USA | collected 1985/1987
TCAGAACGTCGTGAGACAGTTCGGTCCCTATCTGTCGTGGGCGCAGGATATTTGAGGAGAGCTGTCCTTAGTACGAGAGGACCGGGATGGACGCACCTCTGGCGCACCAGTTGTCACGCCAGTGGCACAGCTGGGCAACTATGTGCGGAACGGATAAACGCTGAAAGCATCTAAGCGTGAAGCCGACTCCAAGATTAGATATCCCATAGCGTAAGCTAGTAAGACCCCTTGTAGACTACAAGGTTGATAGGCTGCATGTGTAAGCACGGTAACGTGTTCAGCTTGGCAGTACTAATAGGTCGAGGGCTTGACCATAATCCTTCTTGGTTCAAGATTGCGCTTTCTTCTCCCATTGTACTCTTGCTTCTCCCTTTATTCAGTTTTCAGGGTATATGAAACCTACAGGATACACAAATGTGTATCCTGTTTTTTGTTATATTGAAAACGATGGCACTTTTAAAATGCGGTTTTGTCCAAAGTATAATAATAAAGAAATTGGGGCTGCGAGGAAAATACGTTGACAATCGGTGACACAGTTACAGGGCGTTTGTGCCATGTTTGAATGATGCAAACGGAGGAATGCTGATTATGGTGCGGATCGAATTTTTGGGCGCGTGGAAAGACGAGGACGTGCAGGCTGTGCGGGACGTGACGGTGACAGGCATTGAAAAAAATCTGAAAATTTCGGTTTTACCCGCATATTTTGAAGAGGAATATTCTTCAATAGAAGAAAATTGCTTGGCTTTCTCCGAAAATCGTATGAGGAACGAAAAAAATGCACCTGTGGAGTGTGATGAGGCAGAACAACGGATGAGCGGTGTAAAAATCACGATTTCGCTGTTTCCGGCGGGGAACGGGCGTATGCGGCGGCAGACTGCACAGGAGATCACGAAAAATATTGCGCTGAAGACGGGAATATCCAAGGATAATATTTCGGTCACGCTCGATGCGCCGCCGCAGGAGAGGAGAAGCTATGCCGAAGAACGTTGAAAACTTTGAGATCCGCACACTTGGACGTGATGATTACGCGCAGGCGGCGGAAATTTTTGTGTTTGTGCATACGCTGCACCAAGCAAATCGCCCGGATATTTACAGGAAGACGAATGTCCCGCTCGGCGAAGACGAATTTTTCAAAATGTGCGATGACCCGCACGAAATCATGCTGTGTGCGGTGCGAGGCGGCGAAATTTTTGGGCTTGCCCGCACGGTGATGCGGGGAAATGCCGGGAATGCGGTTACTTTGTCGCGTGTGCGGGCGGTTATGGAGGAGCTGGCCGTGTTGCCGCAGGCACAGGGCATGGGCATCGGCACGGCGCTGCTGTATGCGAGCGAGGCGGAAGCGAAGCGCCGCGGTGCGGAATCTTTGGAGCTGATGGTGTGGTCGTTTAATAAATCGGCGATGCGGTTTTATGAAAGCGCCGGCATGACGGTGCGAAGCCTTGTGATGGAAAAGAAATTGTAAGCGCGCAAGTGTTATGTAAATCAAAAGGAAAACGGCGCTTTAGCCGTTATGGAGGAGATAACATGGAGGAAAAAGTGATTTTTGCGCCGAAAACGGTGAAAATCAAGGGTGGCGAGATTTTGATCCGCCTTTTGCGTGAAGAAGACGGGCTGCAGCTTGCTCTTGAGGAGCAAGCGCAGGGCTGGGGTACGACGACGGAGAAATTTGAGATGCGTATGCGCGATTTTGCAGCGGGCGCGTGTATCCCGCTGTGTGCGGAACTCGATGGCAAGCCGGTGGGGTATGTAAACTTGTATAAAGAACCGGGCGGGCCGTTTGCGGGCACGGGATGGCCGTATATCGTCGATTTTGCGGTGCTGGAGCGTGTGCGCGGCCGGGGCGTCGGCTCGGCGCTGATGGACGCGGTGGAAGCGCTGGCGGCGGAGACCTCGGACACGGTGTGTCTGGGCGTTGGTCTGCATAGCGGCTACGGTGCGGCACAGCGCATGTACGTGCTGCGCGGGTACGTGCCGGACGGCTCCGGCGTGTGGTATGAGGGCTGCGTGTGGGACCAATATGCGCCGTGCGTGAACGACGATGAGCTGAATTTGTTCCTTTCTAAGAAGCTTTTTTGATGTATTGTGTGGTAATTTAAAGTAGAAATAGATACAATAAAAAGCCCTGCATTCTTTTTCTTTGAAAGATGAGAATGCAGGGCTTCGCTTGTTGCATTTTATGGATTTGCTATGCAAATCCATCGGAAACCCCCTTAATAAGGTTTTCCACGAGCAGACAGTCCACTGGACCGTCTGCTCTCCTTTCCTGATTTTTATGCAGGCAAAAAAATTCGCTTTCTGCGGAAAGCGACCAACTTTTTGAAAAAAGTTGGATCAAAAACTTTTAACGTTGCGGCGCGATGATTTACGACAGTGCGCAAATCATTTTTCCGTTTCCATCTCGATGATTTTGACGGCTTTTAAATCTTTGGCATCGCGGGGATCGTGGGTGACGAGGATCGTGGTGCGGTTTTTGAGGTTTTCTTTTACGAACTGTATGACTTTTTCGCGGGTCAGATCGTCGAGACCTTTAAACGGCTCGTCGAGCAGGACGGCGTCACCGCTTGTCAGCATGGCGCGGACGATGGAAACGCGCCTTGCCATGCCGCCGGAGAGCTGTACGGCGTTCTTTTTGAGGTCTTCAGGGTCGAACCCGACCTGCAAAAGCGCTTTTTCTGCGGCCGTTTCCGTGCATCCGGCGGCGACGGAAATGTTTTTGGCGGCGGTGAGGTACGGCAGCAGCCGGTCTTCCTGAAACACGGCGCTCGGCTTTTGAAAGCCATGAATTTCGCCGGAATCCGCAGGCAGAAGATTTAATAAGACGGAGAGTAGCGTGGTTTTGCCGCAGCCGGAGCGCCCGGAAACGGCGGTGACTTGGTGCTCCGGAAACTCGGCGGAGAAATTTTTGAGGATTTCCGCTTCGCCGCGCTTTACGATGAGATTATGCACGCTTGCCATTTAACACGTCCTCCATTTTGAGTTTCTTTAAGACCAACCGCAGCAAAAACATAAAAAGCTTTTCAAATGCGACGCTGACAGCGACGACGACGACCGTCCACGCAAGCAGCTCGCTTGTCTGCAAAAAGATTTTAGCCTGATAAAACACCGCGCCGATGGAGCCGTCCGGCGTGCCGATGACCTCGGCGGCAATGCCGCTTTTCCAACATAGTCCGAGCGACACGGAGCAGGCGGAGACGAAGAACGGCGCGACGGCGGGCAGGTAGATGTAAAGCAGCTTTTTGCCGACTGAGAGCCTGAAAACCTGCGCCATTTCGAGCAATTTTTCGTCTGCGCTGCGGATGCCCTCTAAGACATTCATGTAAATGACGGGGAAGACCATCAGCATGGAGATGATGACGGACAAATTTTTTCCGGAAAACCACAGCAGCACCAAAATGATGAACGACGCGACCGGCGTGGCTTTAATGACGGCCGTGATGGGGCGCAGGAGAGTCTCAACGACCCAAAACCGCGAGGCGACCCACCCGAGCACCGTGCCGAGCGTGAGCGCGGTGAAAAATCCGCCTAAAATGCGCGCAGCGGAATACCACACAGTCTTTAAAAAATTGGGGTCGAAAATGACCGTGAACAGCGTTTGCACGACCTTTACGGGCGAGACGAGCACGAGCTCAGAGCCGACGCAGAGGCTGACGACATGCCACACCAATAGCCAAAAAGCCACAGCGCATGTGGCGGCTATGGCTTTCTGTTTCTTTGTTTTCACTTTTTTCTGCTTTGCGGGGTTATTCCGTATAGTAGAAAGCGTCATCGGGCAGCGTTCCTCCAACAGACTTCGGGTCGGCGTCAAAGAGCACCTGTAAATAGCCGGCGACCTTCTCCTTCATCTCTTCACCCTTGATGAAGTGGATGTTGCAGCCGGGCAGAGCCTTTAAAGCAATGGGCTCCTTCGGTACGATCTCGTACTGTGCGATGAGCTTTGCAGCGTCTTCCGCATTCGTCTCGGTATAGTTGATGGAAGCTTCGTATTCTTCGAGGAACTTTTCAACGGCGGCGGGATTTTCCTCCAACACATCGGTGCGGATGATCGTGACGCCGGTGACGAGCGTACTGCCGTTATCGAGCTTATCCCACTCATCGGTGAGGCTGAGCGCGATGCGGAGCTTGTCGTTCTGCATCATAGCGGTGGTGACGAACGGCTGCGGCAGCACAGCGATGGCGTCATCGGTCTCGGCAAGCGCTGCGGCGACCTCGGTCGCTTCGGATTTATACTCGATGGTCACGTCGGTCTCGGGATCGATACCGTTTTCGCGCAGAATGTAGTTGAGCGCAAACTCCGGCGTGGTGCCCTTGCCGGTGGAATAGATTGTCTTGCCTTTGAGGTCTTCAACGGATTGGATGCTTTCGCCGGTCTCAACGACGTAGAGCACGCCGAGCGTGTTGATGTCGAGGAGCTTGATGCCGCCTTCGGTCTTATTGTACAGCACGGAAGCGAGGTTGCACGGTACGTTTGCAATGTCGATCGTCTTATTCGCGATGCCGGCGGTTATTTCGTCTGCGGTACCGTACATCGTGACGTTGTAGGTGTTTGCGGTCTCGCCGTTTTCGGCGTCCTGCATCAGCTTGACCATGCCCATGGTGGTCGGCCCCTTGAGGGAAGCGACTTCATAGGTGGCGGGGGTGAATGCCTCCGGCGCTTCGGTGGGTTCGGCGGTCGGTTCAGCCGTAGGCTCGGCGGTGGGCTCTGCCGTGGCTTCAGCGCTGCTTTCGGAAGATGTGCTCTCGGAGGAGGCGGCACCGCTCTGGCCGCAGGCTGCAAATACCGTCATGCACAGCAGCATGGCGAGCAAAACAGCGGTTATTTTCTTCATTTGAAACGGTCCTTTCTTTTGCGGCGTTCCGCCGCGGAAATCGTTCGGGAGTTTGTCTCGGCGAACAGTATTATCGTAGCACAAAAGGGCGCGCATTGTCAACGAATTGTCAATTTTCTGCGCGATTTTTCTTTTGAAAGCGGAAGGGAATTTGTGTGGCGGTTTCACACACGAAGGCAAAATTTGAAAACTTCCCGCCGTCGGGAATAAAAAGGGTGCCCGGCGCGAAAAATATGCGAAAAAATCGAAGAAAACAGGTTGACGAACGGAACCTTCTGTGCTATAATCATCAATGTCGCAGAATATGCGGGTGTAGTTCAATGGTTAGAATCCCAGCCTTCCAAGCTGGTCGTGTGGGTTCGATTCCCATCACCCGCTCCAACCCGCAGAAAAGGGACGATTGCCTTGGGCGGCATAAAGAGATATGCGCCAATAGCTCAGCTGGATAGAGCAACTGCCTTCTAAGCAGTAGGTCAGGGGTTCGAGTCCCTTTTGGCGCGCCATATGGTGGATGTAGCTTAGCTGGTTAAAGCGCCAGTTTGTGGCACTGGAGACCGTGGGTTCGAATCCCATCTTCCACCCCATGAAAAAAAGACCTCTGTCAAACGACAGAGGTCTTTTTGTATACAGAATAGCCAAAAAGCGGAACGGTTATTCTCCTTGACACAAAGGAAACGGCATGATATATTTCAAATATATCGTTTGGGGAGGGATTCTCATGCTGTGCGTGATTGCAAAGATCGACCCGAAGTCCAAAGCACGATTTTTGAAGCTACAAGGGAAAATAGAAAAACTCGGCATCTCGGTGAAAGCGCTGCACGGGCACATTACGCTTGTGTCGTATATCGGCGAAGACGAGGCGGCGTTCATCGCGTCTTGTAAGGAGATATTATCCAGCTGCAAGGTGTTCCCAGTGTGTTATGACAAGATAGAGGTTTTGGCTTCCTCCTGCATTGTGGTGGCTTCGCCGCGCAAAGAGGGGGTGCTGGAAGCGGTGCAAAGGAAGATCGCCGAAAAATGGGCGAAAGACTTGCCCGACTACATGCAGGCAGATGTGTGGTATCCGCACACAACACTTTTGCAGGATATGCAGGCAGACCTTGGGAAAATCGCGCAGCATTTGGAAGAAAACTTTGAGCCGTTTTGTGGCGAGGTGCAGACGATCGAGTTCTCCCGCGTGGAGAAAGTTGGGTATACGATTGTGGATACCGTAGAATTGCCGAACGCGTAAGCCGCTACGGAAAAATCTGTACGGTATTTGAGAAATTCGGTTCTTCGTCCTATAACTGAAATAAGACTAAAAAATGGACAAGTGTATTATTCGTAGGTACAATGCAACGTTTTTTAGAACCAAATCGGCGGCTTGATAAAACAATTTCCATTGGAATCACAGTTACTACCGATTTGATCAGGAATTTTTATATTCGGATGGTGTCATCCCCGTTTTGTTTTTGAACACTTTCAAAAAGTAGAAATAGTCCTCAAACCCACAGGCTGTACTGGTTTCAGAGATAGTATAGCCGGACCTGAGCATACGCTTTGCCTGGTTGACACGCAAGGTTACCTGCATTTGTTTGATCGTCATACCATATACTGTTTGGAATATAGTGTTTAGACGATTGTATGTTTTCCCAAAGGTATCCTCATAATCCCGATTCTTCAAGTGCTGGTCTTTGTTGTCATCGATATATTGTAAGATTCGGTGGGCCAGTCTGCTTTCCAAATTACACCAAAGCTCTCTTTTTTGCACAGCGAAACTAATCTGGTACAGAATCGCCTGAATTTGGGATGATAAAAAATTTTTGCTTGAAAAAGGCAATGTTCGGTGCTGAATCGCGTACTCCATCAGATCAAAGCAGGGTAGCTCCAGAGGAATCTGTCCATGTAACGGAAGCAAAATATGATTGGTATCTACCTTTACAGGCGGTGGAATCTGAATACCTGTTGCCTGAAAATGAGCAAAATAGGCTGCATGATTATCATATTGAAGCCCGCAATGCTGCACGTAAGGAGGCAACAGGAAAAATTCGCCGCTATGAACGACGTAATTCTCACCGTAAACACGGAAAGAGCGTTCTCCGCTGATCATCAACACCAGTACCCACTGCGTCATCATTCTATCCGGATGCATATTATTGCCGCTAAACTTATCGACATCCTCCACGCGAATCTCCTCGTTTAACTGAAACCAGTAGAGATCGGTTTGTTTTATATCCATGGTTGAACATCTGCCTTTTCCAGTAAAATGATCTTATGATATGTCTGCCTAAAAGGAGCCAGACAATAATTCAATAAATAGTTTCGTTTATTCCATACCATTTTCATTCTCTCCATAGACTTTTTTTCGGATACACTGTATGATCATTTCAAAGAATCCTAGGAGGGATACAACATGAAAAACGGTAAATTAAGAGTGGCGCTCGTAGGAGTCTCCTTCGGCGCGGGATTTGTACCCATCTATCTGAAACACCCGGACGTAGATTCTTTGGTGTTAGTGGATACGAATGAAAAACTGCTGAATACGGTTGGCGATAAGTTTCTTCTGGAAGAACGCTTGACGGACTTTAATGCCATGTTGGAAGATAAAACCATCGACGCCGTCCATCTGGTAACACCGCCTGCTACTCATGCTCCCCTATCTATACAGGTGATGAACGCTGGAAAGCACTGTGCCTGTACCATTCCGATGGGAATGAGTATCGATGAATTGTACCAAGTCATCGATGCTCGAAAAAGAAGCGGGAAACACTATATGTTTATGGAGACCTCCGTCTATGGTCGAGAGTTTCTGTATGTGAAGGACCTTTACGAAAAAGGAGAGCTGGGCAGAATACAGTTCATGCGCTGCGCGCATTATCAAGATATGGAAGGATGGCCGGACTACTGGTTGGGCTTTCCTCCGCTGATGCATCCTACCCATGCGGTAGCGCCTTGTCTGATGTTGTTGGGCAAGCGTCCGGAAACCGTATATTGCAAGGGCTCCGGCAAAGTACGTAAAGAAGTGGAAGCTCCCTATGGTTGTCCATACGCCTTTGAGTCAGCTCTGATCTCCCTAAAAGACAGTGATGTAAGCATTGAAATGGCTCGGTTCCTCTACCACGTAGCCCGAGGCTACACTGAAAGTTTCAACATATATGGTGAACGAAAAAGTTTTGAATGGCAGCAGTTGGAATCGGAACAACCGGTACTGTTCTCCATGGCGCTTGGTGCAAATGCTGAACATGTTATGAACGATTACGGTCGAGGCGGCCTTGTGACGGAAGAACGTATCCAAATCCCCGACTATGCAGATCGTTTACCGGCGGAAATTGGGCGCTTCACCAAACAAACAGTGTATGATGACAGCAATCCCCATCTATCGTTCCTGCAAGGCGGTGGCCATGGTGGTTCTCATCCTCATCTAGTCCACGAGTTTGTCCGAAGCATTCTGGAAGATCGAACCCCGGTTCCCAGCGATATTGACGGCGCCTACTGGACCGGTGTAGGAATCTGCGCTCACCAATCTGCCATGGACGGTGGCGTGGTAAAACGTGTACCTGTTTTCGAATAAAAATCTTCTTTAGAATCCATAAATTCAACCAGACAGCCGTATTCCCTTGCCTTGAAGGGAACACGGCTGTCTTTTACTGTCTGTTTTTACACACCTATTTCCCCATAGGTTGGGTAGCTACGTAATGAAGCGCTCCGTCAGTGTTAAATTCATCCTTACAATAGCAAAAAGCAAAGAGCAAAACAACCGACCATTGGTTGAGTCCTCACTTAAAACCATATTCTTCTTTTGTCTATCTACCTTTACAGGCGGTGGAATCTGAATACCTGTTGCCTGAAAATGAGCAAAATAGGCTGCATGATTATCATATTGAAGCCCGCAATGCTGCACGTAAGGAGGCAACAGGAAAAATTCGCCGCTATGAACGACGTAATTCTCACCGTAAACACGGAAAGAGCGTTCTCCGCTGATCATCAACACCAGTACCCACTGCGTCATCATTCTATCCGGATGCATATTATTGCCGCTAAACTTATCGACATCCTCCACGCGAATCTCCTCGTTTAACTGAAACCAGTAGAGATCGGTTTGTTTTATATCCATGGTTGAACATCTGCCTTTTCCAGTAAAATGATCTTATGATATGTCTGCCTAAAAGGAGCCAGACAATAATTCAATAAATAGTTTCGTTTATTCCATACCATTTTCATTCTCTCCATAGACTTTTTTTCGGATACACTGTATGATCATTTCAAAGAATCCTAGGAGGGATACAACATGAAAAACGGTAAATTAAGAGTGGCGCTCGTAGGAGTCTCCTTCGGCGCGGGATTTGTACCCATCTATCTGAAACACCCGGACGTAGATTCTTTGGTGTTAGTGGATACGAATGAAAAACTGCTGAATACGGTTGGTGATAAGTTCCTTCTGGAAGAACGCTTGACGGACTTTAATGCCATGTTGGAAGATTCAGCATGCATTGGACGTAATTATCCGCTCTGCGGAAGAAGAAAAATGGCTACCCTGTGATTAATTCATGATATGAGAGGAGTTTTTTTAAAATGGCAATTCGAGTAACTGTTTGGAACGAATACCTTCATGAGGTTCAATTCCCGGAAGTGGCTGAGGTGTACCCCAAGGGTATTCACGGCTGCATCGCAGACTTTCTGAAAGAAGCCGGTATGGATGTGAAAACCGCCACGCTGCGAGAGCCGGAACACGGACTGACTCAGGAGGTTGTAGACAATACGGATGTGTTGATTTGGTGGGGTCACATGGCTCATCAGGAAGTATCGGATGAGATTGTAGATCGCGTTTACAATCGTGTTCTGGAAGGAATGGGCCTTATCGTTCTTCATTCCGGCCATGCCTCTAAAATCTTCCGGAAGCTGTGCGGAACGGATTCTTGGAAAATAAAGTGGCGTGAGGACGGCGAGAAGGAAATCCTTTGGGTTATAGATCCCAGCCATCCCATTGTAGACGGTCTGGACGAGAAAATTATAATTCCGCACGAGGAGATGTACGGTGAGCGCTTTGATATTCCCCAGCCGGATGAGCAGGTGTTTATCAGCTGGTTCGAAGGCGGAGAAGTGTTCCGCAGCGGTTGCTGCTGGCATCGCGGAAAAGGAAAGATTTTCTACTTCCGTCCGGGCCATGAGGTGTTCCCCATCTATCATCAGCCGGAAATTCAAAAGGTGATTGTCAATGCGGTGAAGTGGGCAGCGCCCATCCGTTTCCCCAATACCACCTTTGGAAATCCCGCACCCATTATGCCCGTTAAGGGAGAGATGGAACATAGTGTTCAGGGGCTTCACGACCAGAAGAGCATCTCCTAAAAAGCAGATGTGTTTCTCTCTTAATATCTCTTAACTAAGGAACCAATGTGAAAAGGCCAAGGTTCTTGCGCGGGAAGCAGGGATAACGAAAGCGCGCCTTTCATCAGCATCAGCTGTTGGAAGGCGCACTTTTTATCTGAAAAATCGTTTCCCGGCAAGAGAATTCGAAAAAAATCAGGTTCACTCCTGCAAAAAGTACACTGTTCCGATCATTCACTATGAAATCCTGTTTTCCCTCTACTCCAACTCACGTCTGGCTACGGCAGACGAACGAAAACAGAAATTTCTGGAAAATCAGATCGTGAATTTGGTGGAGGATTGTTCTGCCGATGAAATCGCGCCGACCTACGCTCGTTTGGTCAGTGAGTTGCAAAGAGGAGACTATAAGTTGCTGGACACCTGGAAAAAGCAGCAGTACCAAAAAGCGATATACTGGCTGTCAATGCCGATAGATTTCATCGGTTCTGCATTCTTGAGCAAATCTCCAAGCCCGGAGCGCTCCAAAGCATTCTTCTGTTCGGGAGAAGGCTCCATGTTTTGCAGATAAAATGCTGCCAACAGTCTGGCTTGGAATTGGCTTTGTGTGCTGCTTTTAACAAACAGGGTGGAGACGTATTGTTCCTCGAAATTGTTGCTGAGTGCCGGTTCCCGTCCGGAATCCGAGAGGATGGGCGAGAGGATTTCATATTGTTCCCAAATTGGGTGGCTTTCCGGGAGCTGGGAGAGCAGCTTGCCCAGCGAGGGTAAAGCCGGGGATTTCCTTGTCCAGCAAGTCCTGCAGAGCCCAGGTAGTTCCGGTTGTTTCCAATCGTTTAAAGTTGGAATCGGTGTACCAACAGGTGACCACATCTGCAGAGATTCCCGATGCTGTCATGTTCAAATATTTTTCAATGGTGCAAAAGGAGAGTTCCACAGGTGTTCCGGCCAATTCGGTGCAATCCTCTTGGGAGAGAAACAGGTCAGCATAGGAGGAATCCGTCTCGCCATAAGGTGTTATGAAAATCCATTTCAAAGCGGTTTCTTTCTCAGAGGATGTCGTCTGAAAGGAAGAGGGACTGGGAGTTGAGGGTGAGCGAATACAGAAAATAAGAAAAAATACGGCAATCAACCCGACAAGCGTTTGAACAAGCTTATAGGGAAATAAGCTTTTGCGCTGTTTATCGTTGTGTGGAGTATCTATGGTAATTCCTTTCTTTTGGAGTATAGCTGTGTCGACTACGAGTCGATAGGAAAAATTGACATTTTTTGCTATACTTGTTACACTATATCATAATAAGCCAATAATCTCAAAATGTCCAGAGGTTTTTTATGTAAGTTTTATAAAAGACCGAGTTTGGGGTTTTAATACGGTTTTTTGATGATAGGAAAGGAGAAAAAAGTGAAACAGTGGCTGAGTCGGATGAAACTAGCGCACAAAATGGTCCTTGGATTTTTGGGGCTCATCGCTCTACCGTTTACCTTGCTGTCGGTGTTCAGTTTTGCCTCGGTTGCGTCGCACTATGAACATCAGCTGGCGCAGGATGGGCAATATATGCTGAACATGGTAGTCAGTGATGTGAACGAAAAAATGGATCATGTGGAAATGCTGATGCAGGTGTTGTCCTGCAATCAAAATCTGATTGCTTTTCTGTCTCACGATTACAATGGCGCCGTCTCTCACGAGGAGTACACGCAAACTGTGATGCCGTTGCTGCAGGGAGCGAGCAATGCGGTGTCACCGCCTCTGGAACGCGTCTATTTACTGACGAAAAACACTACTATCCCGGAGGGCTACAGCGCAGTGTACCATTATGATTCTGTTCCGAAGAGTATTCCCACAGAGCTGTTGGAGAACGGAAGGGAAGCCACTTGGTATCATGCGGAGATAGACGGAAAAGATGTGTTGTACTACCTTTGTCCCATTGTTTCCTCGGTATATAAAAACCAGGGGTATCTTTTGGCCAAAATGCGCGTGGACGAGTTGTTCCCAGAGTTCGGAATGCCGCAACAGAGTGGTGTGGCCCTATTCCTACTGGATGAGGAAAACCGACCTAAACTCAGCAATGTAACTCTGAATTCTGATTTCCGTTTCCCGCAAACCGCAGGTTCTCAAGAATCTGTGCGGTATTTTTCCACCGAGATTCAGAGGGTTCCTCTGCGCGTGGGTGTGGCGCTGTCAGTGTCGGAACACGGATATTTGCAGCAGAGTTCTCTGCTCATCTTAATCTTCGTGGGATTTCTTTCGCAACGTAACGCAAGACGCAGTTGTGCTGTTGAATACCGAAAGCAGCCGGGAGGACATTGTAAAAGCATACATCGAAACGTGTCAGGAGTCCTGTGTCAGGCAGGGGGCGGGACGGCCCTGTTTTGCAGTGAGTCGACCGTTTATGCGTTTGGAGGAGTATCCTGTGTTTTATAAAGAGGCACGGTACACCATGGCCTATCGAATGCTGGAGCCGTTCGACCTTCGGTTTTCCTCTGCTCAAGCGGCTACGGAGCAAAGCCGGTTTCCACGGTTTCAAGCCCGGATCCATTCGGCCTTTCAGAGCAGAAATTTTGCTGAGCTTTATCAGTTGCTTCAAAAAATCTTCTGTCGGGATTTTTTTCAGGAGCAGCCCTTTCCTAAGGAGATTCGACGATTTTATGTGTATTGGGAGTCTCAGGTTCAGGAGATGGCTTCTGCGTATCATCTGGAATTGGAAGCGTTTCCCCACTTTAGCAGATTTGCCAGTTTAAATGAAATGCAAGAATACCTGCAGAAGGTTTTGAAGCAGATGGAGGCGGCTGTGCAGACCGCTACAAACAAGTATGCCCATATTCTTTCCATAGCAAAGCAGTATGTGCAGAATAATTACAACCGCGATATCAGCATGGACGAAGTGGCCGAGATGGTTTCCATGAGTTACAGCTACTTTAGCCGTGTGTTTAAAGAGCAGCTTCATCAAAGCTTTTCGGAATATGTTCTGTCCGTCCGAATGCGAGAGGCCAAGCGGTTGATGGAAGCAGATCCCGCAATCAAAATAAAAGAGGTGGCAGAACTGGTTGGCTATGAAAGCGTGTATACCTTTTCCAGGGCGTACAAGCAGTACTATCATGTCTCGCCGAAACAGGATCGAGACGGCTAACCGGAATTTTGCCAAAACATAGACAGCATATTGGAGAAAGGAATTTTAAAATGGAATATAAGAAACTTGGGAAAAGTGATGTACTGGTCTCGGAGCTCATTCTGGGTTGCTGGGCCATGGGAGGAGATTATTTTGGCGCAACAGAGGACAAAAGCTCTTTGGAGGCGTTGGAAGTATCCTATGAGAATGGTGTGAATACCTTTGACACGGCCGAGATTTATGGCGATGGCCGTTCCGAGCGAGTGGTGGGCGAGGCTGCCCGCCGGATTGGCAGGGAAAAGGTGCGAATCATCTCCAAGGTGTTCAAGCCCTCTATGTCCCACGATAAGATGATTAAAGCCTGCGAAGACAGCCTTCAGCGCTTGGGTACCGATTACTTGGACGTTTACTTTTTACACTATCCGGTAGCGGAGGAAGAGGTTACCATTCAGGAAAGAATGGAGACCATGGAAGAACTGAAAAAGGCCGGAAAAATTCGAGCGATCGGGTTGTCTAATTTCTCTCTGGAAGAGATGAAGGCGGCTATGAAGTTTGGACAGGTAGATGTGATTCAGCCTTGCTACAGCCTGCTGTGGAGATACGATGAAGCCTTGCTGGAGTTTAGCCGAAAGCAGGAGATTTCGGTGATTCCTTACAGCACGCTGGCTCAGGGATTGCTGACGGGAAAGTACCAAAAAGGCGCAGTGTTCACGGACGGACGCGCTCGAGCGGCTCTGTTCCAGCCGGAAAACTACGATAGGTGTCTGGAAGTGACGGACGTGCTGTCACAGATCAGTGCGAAATATGGCAAAACACCGGCCCAAGGCGCCATTGCTTGGCTGCTGCAAACCCCAGGGATTACGGCACCGATTGTCGGAGCGAAAAACGGAAGACAGGCTCAGGAGAATTTGAAAGCCGCCGGCTGGCAATTCAGTAAGGAAGACTACGATGTGATTGACCGAGCCAGCAGACGCTTTATGGAGGGCTTACCCCATTACACACTGTTCTTCAATACGGAGACAACAAACTGAGAGGAGAGAAAAGAGAATGCCATTGGTTAAAGTAAATGAGCTGCTGCACCACGCCACGGAAAACGGTTACGGAGTAGCTGCTGTGAACGTGTTCAACTACGAGACGATTAAGTGGGTGGCTGAGGCGGCCAATCGGGAGCGAATTCCGGTGATTATCCAGTTTTATCCCGGCTTCGACAAGTACATCGCCTTGAAGCATGTGGCGGCTATCGCCAAAGATTTTGCAGAAAAATCTTCAGTGCCCATCGGCGTACATCTGGATCATTCTGCCGGCTATGAAATAGCAGTGAGCGGTGTGCGGGATGGCTTTCCGTCTGTGATGGTGGACGGATCAGCGTTGCCGTATGAGGAAAATATGGCGCTGACAGCAGCGGTTGTGAAAACAGCAGCGGTGTTTGGCGTAGACGTAGAGGCCGAACTGGGTCATGTGGGCTCGGGAGCCAATCTGGATGACATCGTCAACAGCGATCATTACACCGACGTAAAGCAGGCTGTGGAATTTGTGAAATGCACGGGTTGCGGATCTCTGGCGGTGGCTGTGGGCAATGCGCACGGTGCCTACGTGCAAACCCCGAATCTGGACTTTGACCGTATTGCTTCTTTGCGTAGCGCTCTGCCCATTCCGCTGGTACTGCATGGGTGTTCGGATATTCCTCCCGAGCAGTTGCAGGAGAGTGTGCGCCTAGGTATGAGCAAGTTCAACATAGCCACGGAGTATTTTCGAGCTTGCTATCACGGTGTGGTACAGCATGGGGATCCGACTGAAAAGAACGGGGACATGTTCCGGCTGATGATGGAGACTTCCGAAAACGCTATAGATTTTGTACGTGGTAAAATGCGTTTGCTTAATCCGAATAAGTTTACATTTTAGTTAACTTAACGCAAAGGAGGCTTTAGGAAGAGTTGTGTTAAAAGAATTTGAAATAGCGGGCTATGACATGCCCTGTGTAGACCTGGCAGTGAATGTGGATGTGTTTCCCAAGCCAAACGGAGGAACCGGGATAAACGCTATGAGCTGGCAGGGCGGAGGAAAAGTGGCCACCGGCATGGTGGCAGCAGCCAGATTGGGAGCTAAATGCGCCATGATTGGTGCAGTGGGAAGCGATGACTACGGCGAGTTTTGCTTACGGGATTTTGAACGTCATGGAATTGACATATCCGGAATGAAAACGCGCCAAGGAGAAACGACATCTCTCTCCATAGTGCTCAGCGACCGCGAGACGCAGGGACGGAGTATCGTGTACCGATCCGGCACGGCAAATCCCCCTACGTTGGAGGAGATAGAGGAACGAATTCTGACGGGGTGTCAGTGGTTTTTTATCTCTCATGCCACACATGTGGCAATGGAATCAGCCAAGCGGGCAAAGAAAGCGGGAGCCAAAATCATCGTGGACGCCGATTCCTACTCATCGGAAATGATGGAGAATATCGGCATCATCGACGTTTTTATTGCTTCGGAATTCTTCTATAAGGTGCTTTTCCGGGGGAAGGAGGAGGCCTTTGAAGCAAATTGCCGGGAGGTCCAAAAAATGGGCCCTTCTATTGTGGTGTTCACATTAGGAGCAAAAGGCTGCGTAGGGTACAGCGAGGAGGATGGCTTTTTTCAGATGCCCTCCTTTGCTGTGGATGTGCAGGATACAGTGGGGGCCGGAGATGTGTTCCACGGCGCATATACCGTAGGATTGCTGCGCGGGCTTTCTCCCAAAGAAGCCGCTCGGCTTGCCACGGGAGTTTCTTGCATCAAGTGTACCAGAATCGGTGGCAGAGCCGGCATTCCCGATTGGAATACGGTGCAGCGCTTTTTGCGCACCGGGGAAATCGACTATACGGAAATTGATCAGCGTGTAGAATTTTATAGGAGGAAGTTGCAGATATGAAAAAGCAGAACATTGTGATTGGCGTAGCGCCTACTAAGCGCAGCTTTTTGAGCATGGAGGAGGCCAAGCGGCAAAAGGAAAAGTTTATGGCTGTTATTCGCGGTATTCATCCGGATGTGGTCACTCTGGTGGATATTGATGACATATGCGAAAACGGAATACTGTTCGAAACGGAAAAAATAACGCAGGTGGTGGAAAAATTCCGCCGGGCAAAGATTGACGCGCTGTTTACCCCCCATTGCGATTTTGGTGAAGAGCAGTGTGCCGCAGGAGTAGCGGCGGCGATGAAGGTACCTACCTTGGTATGGGGTGCTCGAGATGAGCGGCCTAACACCGACGAAAGCCGAGGAAGAGATACGCAGTGCGGCATGTTTGCCTGCACCAAGGTGATGCGCCGGTTCGGAGTGCAGTATAGTTATATTTGGAACTGCGAGACCGAAAGCGAGGATTTCCGCAATGGCTTTGACAGCTTTATCCGTGTGGTGTCCGTTATAAAGGCGGTGAAAAATCTGCGAATCGCCAAGTTTGGAGCAAGACCGGAACCGTTTATGAGTGTGACGGCCAATGAGGGAGATTTGGCAACCAAATTGGGTGTGACTGTGGTGCCGATATCTCCTAACACAGTGGCAGCCCGTATGGATCAGTTGATCGGTGAAAATTCTCCCAGATTACAAGACTACGTGGCGAATGTAAAGCAACGTATGGATGCTTCCGGTATGAAGGAAGAGGCGGTGGAGCGAGCCGCAGCAGCTAAACTGGCCATTCAGGATCTGATGGAGGAAAAGCACTGTGCAGCCGGAGCGATGGAGTGTTGGAGCGCGGTTACAGTTTTAGGCGCACCTGTCTGCATGGCTTTGGGCGAGCTGTCTGATGAAGGATTGCCGGTTTCCTGTGAGACGGATGTCAACGGAGCGGTGACCATGGCGATGTTGCAGGCGGTTACCTTGGGCAAAGAGGCCTGTTTCCTTGCGGATTTGACCATTCGCCATCCGCAGAACGACAACGCGGAGCTGCTGTGGCATTGCGGTCCCTTCCCGTATTCCTTGAAGGATTCTTCCAGTGTTGCCCGACTTGTCCAGGGACAGGAACGGTTTGAACTGAAAAAGGGCCCCATTACGGTATGCCGTTTCGACGATATAGACGGAAAGTACTATCTGTTTGGCGGTGAGGGCAAAGGAGTAGACGGACCCGAAACCAATGGAACCTATGTGTGGTTCGAAACGAACAACTGGAAGATGTGGGAAGAGAAGCTGATGTTTGGGCCTTATATCCATCATGTGGGTGGAATTTACGGAAACTACAAAAAGGTGCTGCGGGAAGCCGCCCGTTATCTGGGAATGATTTTTGATGATGCGGACGAACAGGGCGTGTATAGCCTGTAATCTTAGAAAGGAAAAATTGCCATGAGAGAGATTGTTTCAAAACCGTTGGATCGGGAGTCGTTTCGTCCCTATGGAGATTTTGTGGATTTGCTCCATATCAAGCAGATGGATGCTATGGCCGGAGCGGATAATATCTTCATCCCGGACCTGACGACACTCCGTTTAGATGAAAGAATGCAGGCCTCGGTATGCGTGGCACGGGTGTCCCAGTGTGAGAGAATCATCACCGCTGTGGAATACCATGGATTTACCAGCGAGGGAATTCTTCCTCTGGACGGTGACATTGATATATTTGTGGGACCTTCCAGTTTTCAGGTGAATCCTGCGTCCATTGAGGCGTTCCGTGTTCCCAAGGGTACCTTTGTCCGGCTGAATCCCGGTGTGCTTCACGGCCGCCAGTTTGTTGTGGATTCCCAGAGCGTCAATGTAATGATCTTGCTGCCGGAGCGCACCTTCGGAAATGACTGTGTGTTCACGCGGCTGGCAGAATCCGATCAGATTAAAATTCTGTTGTAAAGGAGTGATTCCATGAATCGAGAGGCAATATTTCACAATCCGGTCAGCAATTATGCGTTTCCCATTTCTTATGAAAAGTTCAAGGTTCGTTTGCGTGCAGGGAAGGGCGATTTGGACCGAGTGACTTTGGTCATTGGAAATAAATACCTCTGGCACACCCGCAAGGAAGTTCCCATGGAGGTGGAAGGTTCAGACGAGCTGTTTGATTACTATTCTTATGTGTATCCGGTAGATGACCCTCGCGTTGCCTACTACTTCCTTTTGGAAAAGGGGGACGAACAGTGGCTGTATGGGGACAGCGGTTTCGCAAAGCCGGAACTGGTCAACATAGACGAGGATGAATCTTCAGCCTTTGTTAACTTCCATTTTCCGTTTATCAACCGCATTGACATCCATAAAAAGCCATCTTGGGTCAACAGTGCGGTGTTCTATCAGATTTTTCCGGAGCGCTTTTGCAACGGAAACCCTAAGCTTTCTCCGGAGAATGTGGCGCCTTGGGGCACTGCGCCGGACAGACAGATTTTTATGGGCGGAGATTTGCCGGGTATTACCCAAAAGCTTTCCTATTTGGAAGAATTGGGAGTGAACGCCCTGTATTTGACCCCGATTTTTGAAGCCACTTCTAACCACAAGTATGACACCGTGGACTATACGCGCATCGATCCTCATTTTGGCGATGAATCCGATTTGGTGGAGCTGATTAATCAGGCTCATAAGCGCGGCATCCGAGTGATTTTAGACGGCGTGTTCAACCATTGTGGCGGAGGTTTTAGGCAGTTCCAAGATGTGGTGGAGCACGGAGAGGAATCTCCTTTCCGGGACTGGTTTTACATTCGGGAATTTCCGGTGAGTTTTGATCCTTTGAATTTCGATTCTTTCGGAGACACTCCCTATGCCCCCAGACACCCCGGTTTGAAAAATTTATCCGAAGAACAGTTGAGAACGTCCTGTATGCCCAAGTGGAACACGGAAAATCCTCAGGCGAAGGAATATCTTCTGGGAGCCGTGGCCAAGTGGACCCGCATGGGGATTGACGGTTGGAGACTGGATGTAGCCACCGAGGTGGACTCCCATTTCTGGAGAGAGTTCCGGGAGACCGTTCGGGGGATCAATCCCGACGCACTGATTATCGGAGAGTTCTGGCGCAATTCGGAAGCGTGGCTTCAGGGGGATCAGTACGATGGCGTGATGAACTATGGTGTTCAGCGCGCAGCAGTGGAGTACTTTGCCAAGAGCGCAGTGGCTCCTCAGCGTTTTCAGGAACTTCTCACGGAAAATTTGATGCGCTATTCCGATGCGGCCAATGACTCTATGCTCAATCTGCTGGACAGCCACGACACTGCCCGCTTCCTTACGGTCAGCGGAGGGAATACGGCGCGATTGAAAAACGCGGCGGCTTTCCTGTTCACCTTTGTGGGTATGCCCTGCACATACTATGGCACGGAAATTGGTATGACGGGTGAGAACGACCCGGATTGCCGTAAGGCGTTCGACTGGGAGGAATCTCATTGGAATACGGATTTGCGGACGCACTATCAGAAGCTGATGCGGTTGCGAAAAACCAGAAAAGCACTGCAGGAGGGAACCGTTAGATTCCGTTCTCAGGGAGATTTGTTTGTTATGGAACGCCAATTGCAGGAAGAGCTTCTGGTGACGGTCATCAACAACACGGATTGTCCCCAAAACTACACGTTGTCGGGAAATCACGTCCGCGATTTGTTAAGTGAAAAGGCCTTTGAAGGGACTCAGAATGCCACCGTGGTGGAAGTTCCTCCCTTCTCTGCAATGATTCTGGAAAAAATAAATTAATTTTATTTAATTTATAACTTAATTTAAAGGAGTTGTAATCAACATGGAAAAGAAAGTTATTCGCGTAGGATCTGTAGGCGTAGGAGCCATCTGGGGCGGCGTGCACGAGCCCGGTATTGCCAAGAGTCCCGATTTGACCTTGGTGGCCATCTGCGACATTGATGAGAAAAAGCTCGAAGCCGTTGGCGAGAAGTATGGGATTCCTCCGCAGTACCGTTTTACGGATTATCGAGATTTGGTTAACTGTGACATTGTCGATGCAGTGGATATCTGCACCTCTAATGACGCCCACTTCAAGGTGGCAATGGCTGCCGTGGAAGCCGGCAAGCCGTTTAACCTGGAAAAGCCCATCACCCTGACCGCAGAGGAAGCAGACATACTGGCCAAGGCGGCTCAGGAGAAGAATGTCAAGAATATGGTGTGCTTCTCCTACCGATTCAAGGCTGCTGCCCGCTATGCCAAGGATCTGATTGCGCAGGGCAAGATCGGGCGTGTCTATCACGTGAATATGCAGTATTTTCAGGCGTGGGGATTGCCCCGTGCCAACTGCCCCTTAGTATGGCGCTATGTTAAGAGCAGAACGGGTACAGGTGCTCTGGGAGATCTGGGAAGCCATGCCTTGGATTTGGTACGATTTGTGACGAACAAAGAATATACACGCGTTGTGGGACATACCGGTACTTACGTACACGAGCGTCCGTTGCTGGACGGCGAAGGTGTCGGAAAAGTAGATGTGGACGATTTCAGCAACTACATGGCGGATATGGAAGATGAGATTTCTGTCAGCTTCCAGATTACCCGATTTGCTTATGGCCGCGGTAACTATCAGCGTATGGAGATTTACGGCAGTGAGGGTGCCATTGTCTACAGCTTGGATGCCACACCTGCCGGAATTGACGAAATTGAAGTCTGCTCCGGAGACATCAATGCTGATGCCCATGTTTTCAACCATCTGCCCATTCCGCAGCAGTATTTCTCCGATCAGATGCAGTCCTTTGCAGACATTGTGAATGGCACCGGTGATGGTCTTGCTGCCAATATTCAGGATGGACAGGCAAACCAGCACCTGCTGGATGCTATTGTAGAGTCCGCAGAGAAAGGCACATGGTTATCACTCTAAGCAAAATTCCAAAGGCGAAGAGTGACGGTGGCTGGAAAGAGATGCAGGCACCTTTGAAAATCAGTGTAGAGTAAGCAACCGCGTTCCGCTTTAACTTTAAGGCGGAACGCGGTTAACTCTATGTAAAGAAGCATTTGAACGATACCGTTGAGAAAAAGGCACAACTTACGGAGGAAAATCCGTAGGTTGTGCCTTAGCTTTATTCGTGAAATTAGAATGGATTACGCACCACACGTATGCTATTGCTGCATTAAAGAGAATTACATCAAGATTGATAGTGTCTTTTGTCTCTTTTTTGTCATGGCTTTATTCAGTCAATTTCGCCGTTGGCTTTCGCGGCCTCAATAACCTTCTGCGCAACATTCTGCGGGGCTTCTTCGTAGCGCACGAAATCGAACGTGAAGCTGCCTCTGCCCTGCGTGACCTGGCGCACATAGGTGCTGAAATCGTACATTTCGGCCATCGGCACTTCGGCGTCTACGGTCTGATAGCCGACGGTTTCTGCCGGGGACATGCCCAGCACGCGGCCGCGGCGCTTGTTGACTTCGCCCATGATATCGCCCATGTTAGCGTCCGGCACGGTAGCCTTCAATTCGCCGATGGGCTCAAGCAGAACAGGGTTCGCCTGCGGCATGCCGTTTTTATAGGCAATGGAAGCAGCGGTCTTAAACGCCATTTCGCTGGAGTCTACGGGGTGATAGGAGCCGTCATACAGCGTCGCCTTGAGACCGACGACCGGATAACCGGCGAGAGGACCTCTTGCGATGCACTCGCGCAGACCCTTTTCAACGGCGGGGAAGAAGCCCTTCGGCACTGCGCCGCCGACAACGCGCTCTGCAAACTCCAAGCCGTCTGCATCGCAGGGGGAGAATTCGATCCACACATCACCGAACTGGCCGTGGCCGCCGGTCTGCTTCTTATGTCTGCCTTGTACGGAAACGGTCTTGCGGATCGTCTCGCGGTACGGAACGCGCGGGCTGCGCAGCGTGACATCTACGCCGAACTTCGTCTTCAGCTTGGAGACGATGACATCAAGGTGCTGTTCGCCCATGCCGCTGATGACCATTTCTTTGGTTTCTGCGTTATTTTCAAAACGAATCGTCGGGTCTTCTTCCGCAAGACGCATGATGCCCTGCGCGACCTTATCTTCGTCGCCCTTGTTCTTCGGGACGATGGCCATACGCATCTCCGGGGTGGGGTATGCGATGCCGTCCAGTGTGACCTTGCGTGCGGGTGCGCAGAGCGTATCGCCCGTGTTGACGCCGGCAAGCTTCGGGATGGCGCCGATATCGCCCGCAGTGATGGCTTTTACATCTTCCTGCTTTTTGCCGCACATCATGACGGTTTTGCCGACGCGCTCCGTGTTTCCGGTGCGCATGTTGATGAGCGGGGTCTCTGTGGAGATTTTGCCGGAGAGCACCTTTACATAGGAGAGTTTGCCGATGAACGGGTCTGCAACGGTCTTGAAGACGATGGCAGCCGTGGCGGCATCTTCCTTAACGGCAATCTCAACGGGGTTGCCGTCTACGTCTACGCCGATTTCCGCGCCCTTATCCGCCGCGCTCGGGGCGAGCCAGCAAAGGCCGTCCATAAACTGCTCCATGCCGCGCATAAGCATAGCGTCGCCGCAGAATACGGGCGAGATGGTGCCGCTTTTAACACCCTGAGAAACACCGACGATAACCTCTTCCGGTGTGAATTCTTCGCCGGAGAAATATTTCTCGAACAGCTCGTCGCTCGTTTCGGCGACGGCCTCGTAAATGGCGGTACGCAGACCCTCAAGGCGGGTGCCCATGTTCGGCATATCTACCTGTACAGGCTTGCCGCCGGAGTAATCGTACGCCTTATATTCCAACATATTGATATATTTATCTGCCTTGCCGTCCTCAAAATACGGCACAACAATCGGGCAGACAGACGGGCCGAAGCTCGCCTTTAAATCTTCAAACACTTTATAGAAGTCGGAACCTTCATCGCACAGGCCGTTTACGAAGAAAATCTTAGACAGGCCGCGCTTTTCCGCTGCCGCAAAAGCCTTTTCCGTACCGACGGAAACGCCGCTTTTGCCTGCGAGCACGATGACAACGGATTCTGCCGCGCGTGCGGCTTCATACAGACCGCCCTGGAAGTCGAAAAGACCCGGGGTGTCCAGCAGGTTGATCTTTTTATTTTTCCATTCAAACGGTGCCACGGCCGTGGAGACAGACGTCTTGCGGCGGATCTCCTCCGGGTCGGAATCACAGACCGTGTTGCCCTCGCCTACTTTACCGCGACGATCGGATGCGCCTGCAAGATAAAGCATAGCTTCCGCGAGGGAGGTCTTGCCGGCGCCGGAATGGCCTGCCATAGCAACGTTGATGATGTTCTTAGCCGGATATGTGTTCATGGAAAACACCCCTTATATGTATAATTTACAATTTCAATTTGAGATTGCTTCTTAATTATATATCATATTGCCAGATATTGCAATGGTGAATTGCAATTTATACAGATATTCTATTTTGTGTATTTAAAGTTTATGCATGTTGTATATTCCGAAAAATGCTTTTTGCAATAAGCTTTCAAATTCTTTTTGAAAAGGATAGAATTCGGCAGGATTTGAGAAATATATAGCAGACTTCTTCTGATGAGGGAGCTGTCAGCGAAGCTGACGGAGGGAGAGATACTTAGTACTGATGGAACCTCGCAGCTATAAAAAAGGGCGGCCATCGACCGCCCTTCGGGAGACCCCCTAATTGGGTCTCCCACGAATAAACAGTCCACTGGACTGTTTATTCTCCCGTCCTGATTTTTGTTAGGCAAAAGTGTTTCGAGCTCTGCGGAGCTCGACCAAGGGTTTCACCCTTGGAACCGGACAAGCTTTTGAAAAAGCTTGAGCAAAACTTTATTCGTCGCTTCCCTGTTACTCGACTGTTTCGCGGCTTAAAAAATCGGACGCGAGCTTGCCGAGCCGCAAATGCTCCTGCGTTTCGCCGGGCTTTGCGTCTTCGTCTTTAATGAGCAGGAACATGCCGCACAAATCGCCCGCACAGGAGATGGGGAACGCTGCGTTTGCGGTGCGCAGCCCGCCCTCCGCCGCCAAAACGGTGTCCTCGCCGGAGGAGATGAATGCCTTTTTGCGGCGCATCAGCTCATCCAATTGCTTGGAGACAGGCTTATCCAGCAAATCCTTTTTCGGGATACCTGCCGTTGCGATGATGCGGTCGCGGTCGCACACGGCGGTGCCGATGCCGCTTGCCGCCGAGATGCACTCCGCCATGTTTTTGGCGCTTTCGTTCAGTTCTCCCACGGGCGAGTATTTGCGGAAGATGATGCTGCCGTCTTTGTCGATGAAAATTTCAAGCGGCGTGCCCTCGCTGATCTTCATGGTGCGGCGCAGCTCTTTCGGCACCACCACTCGCCCGAGATCATCCATACGTCTGACGATACCGGTTGCCTTCATATCTCAAATCTCCCTTGTTTTCAAAGTTTCGGTATGGGTAGTATTTGAGAAATGCGGGGAATTATACACGTTACAAAGTTTTACGGAAATACACAGCGGCGCGTCCGGTATCTGCTTTGACGTGAAAAGCGGCATAGTTTGAAAAGGATTGTTTTCTGTGTTGATATATAAAATCAAGCGTCATGCTTGAATGAAAGCACGGCGCTTGACTTATTAAAAAAATTTTAATCTTCCACAGGCGTTTCCAAATTGTTCATTACAAGCCCTGTGATAAGCTTCGGGTAAAAATACGTGGACTTCTGCGGCATCTTTTCGCCCGCAGCCGCTACCGCGCCGATCTCCTCCACGCGCGTGGGGTTCAAAATAAATGCACACTGCATCTCGTCGCTTTCAACCGTGGAAAGCGCTTCGTTCAAATCGCGCGTATACGTCAAGTTTTTCTGACTCGCCATATTTTCGCGATCAATCCCGAGGGCGCGCTCCAAAATGAGCGTGTGCAAAACGCTGACGTCCAGCCCGCGCGAGGCCTCGCTCTTTTCGGGCATAAATTCTTCCATAACCGCCGCGTCTTTCAAAATCAGCAGCACGTAGTTCATTCTGTCCCCGTTTTTATACACGAATACGAACGCCTTTTGCCCGGCATCATACGCATTTTTCATGCGCGGCGCAATCTCGCTTTTGTCCGCAAGCGTCTCGATTTGAAAGTATTCCCCGCAGCTTTCAAGTACCTTTTCGGCGGAAAAGCCCTCAATGCCGCGCACAAGGCGGTGCGTTGGGAACACCACAAGCCCCGGGTGTGCCATATCGACGAGCGTCATCATGACGAATTCGCTGCCCGGCGCCCAAACGGCGTTTTCGCGGCAGTAATTGCGGTAATGAATTGCGGTTTCATAGCGGTGATGCCCGTCCGCAATGTACAATTTGCGCGGCGCAAAATCGGCGCGGAACGCTTCAAGCGCCTGCTTGTCATTCACAATCCACAGGCGGTGTGTGACAAGTCCGTCTGAAAATTCACAGTACGGCGTGCCGGCGGAAAGGCGGTCGATGCGCTTTTGCGTCTCGCCCTTTTCGTCCTGATACAAAGAGTAAATCGAGCTGAAGTTGCAGTTCGTCGCCTTCATCAGCTCAAAACGGTCCTTTTTCGCCTTAGAGAGCGTCTCTTCGTGCGGCAGCACAACGCCCGCGGAAAAATCCTCCACGCGCACAAGGCACACGATGCCCTTTAGGCTGCGCACCTCGCCATGGTCTACGTCGGTTTTGAATTCTTCCTCGTAGATATAAAGACCTGCGTCCTTGTCACAGCGCAAAGTGCCGTCGGAAAGCCACGTGTGCAACGTCTTGCCGGCGGTCTTATACGGTTCTTCGCCGCGCGGCAGCTCCAGGCGTATGACGTTGTGCGGGTTTCTTTCCAAAAACGCCGCGCGCTCCGCTTCACTGATGATGTCATACGGCGGACAGGTCAGTTCTTTCGCTTCTCCCGCCGATTTTGTGTACCGCATGGCATGAAATGCCCGAATGTCTGCCATCGTGGTGCCCTCCTTTAAATTTCACTTTTTCTCATTATAACGGCAAAGCACTCTTGCGTCAAGAAAAAAGAGATACAACATGAAACATCCTCGCCGCAGTTCAAGTCCGAAAACACTTCACAGCCCGGCTGTTTTGTCCGTATTCCCCGATCGTTCGAATCAAAACCTGCTTCTTAAAAGCGCAAGAACAAAACGCTGTGCGGCGGCATTTGCAAGGTTCCACCCGCAGCTTGGTCCAGAACGTTTGACTGGGTAAATGAGGAGGGAGGCAACACGGTGTCACTGGAGAAGAGTACCGCCTCGCTGCAAGGTCCAAAGGAAGAGAAGTCCACCGGCTTTTTGCGGTGAAATGCGGCGTTCACCACCGTGGCGGACACCCGACCCTCTCGATCCACGGTAATAACGGCTTCTTGAGACGCGGAGCACAGACGATTACCCATGTGCCAGCGATTCATCCAGGAGAACACTTGTCCTTGCGCTGTCAAGCTCACGTGATCCGGTTTCACACACAGCATTCCCTCGTTGATCGCCTGAAAGTGACATGCAAGGGCTATTCCGCTTTTTTCCGCCTCTTCCATCAACATGTGCAGAACCAGCGCCGCATAAATACCGTCGGTAACACTGGAAGGACGGTACCAGGCATACCACACATTCCACTCGTCCATGGAAATGCGTATAGAAGGTTCCAGCCACTGCCGGGACTGGTGAATCAGCTCCCGCATCCGGGAGACAGAAGCCATGCACCGGTTATATTCCTCCTCTACGGTGGAAAGGTCGGTGTAATGAGGTTCGTAGCCATAATAGTGCTGGGAAATCATCTGAGAAATCCCGGCAAGCGGCTTGGCTGAAAATTCTGCCCATTCCTTGTTAGGATAGGGTCCCGAGGAGCACAGGCTGAGACCGGGTGAGGCCTCCAGCATTTTTTTGCCATTCTCCAGTGCGATCTGACAGTACCCGGCAGGAGTGTTGTCACCCTCCATGTGACCATAGCCGAATTCGTTACCCAATGACCAAAACTGCACATTGTAAGGCTCTTGGTGACCCCGATTGGCTCGGAGTTTTCCGTAGGGGGTTGAGACATCGCCGTTGCAGTATTCCACCCAAGCGGCGTTCTCATCGGGGGTGTTCCAACAGGGGTTGATGGTGATAAACGGCTCGGCACCGATTTCTCGACACAGGGCGATAAAGTCATCGGTATTAATCTCGCTGAAATCGTAGCCCATGGTGTGAGGTTGGGTCTCCAGGCCCAAATAAGACTGGAACGGCGCACGCATATCCGCCGGCAAAAGGCCGTCCATCCAGTTGAATTCCCCGGCAAAATTGCCGCCCGGCCAGCGCAGCACCTTGATGCCCAAATCCTTCATGGCTTCCACCACATCGCGGCGCATTCCGTGAAAGTGATCCTTGGGCAGCAAAGAAACGGCTCCTACGCAGACATAACCCGCATTCTCCCAGCAGATTCGCAGGTCGGCATCAGAGTCAGCGGCCTGCGGGGTGAGCTCCACCTCTAAACGGGTCCAATCGTCGCCGCCACATACAGATGTGGTGTGGCAGTAGACGTTCTTTCCGGTTCGATCTGTCAATGAAACCGTAAACTTCACCGATTCTTGGGTTTTAACCACCATTCCGAACAGATACGGCTGCCCTTGGGATATTGTGATGCCATGCTGACCCATGCCGACAGCTTCCCCGCAGTAGGGGTTGAAGATACCGACGGAATTGCATTCGAGGGTCCGTTTCATGTGGTAGCCTTCTCCGTGGCGGGTGTAGGGTTCATCCAAGGCAAACACGCCACGTTCCCCCAAGGGAAACCATTCTATGGCGCAGCCCTCGCAAGCCGTGGGCTTTCCGGCGAACTTCCGATTGCGAACCATCTGGGCGGATAGGCCGGTATAGATACAGGAGCGAGTGTGCTCCAGATTGCAGCCGAACAAGTAGGGCGAAACCAGTAAATCCGCAGGATCGTCCCGGCGTAAGGTGAGAGGTGTGGCCTGAGCTGCTTTTCCATCCCAATCGACGGCCTCGTCCAGATTGCTGCTGCGAACCACGTTCATGAGTTCGCCGCTGAGAAGCTCCACAACGCTGACGCGCAGCTCCGCAGCCACACGGCTGAAAAGCGTCACGTCGGGCAGGCTTTTGCCACGTTCCCACTTAGAGACCGCTTTATCGGTTACATTCAGTCGTTCGGCCAGTTGAGCCTGCGTAAGGCCCATGGCCATCCTGCGCCGGCTGATAAACTGTCCTATTTTTGATAAATTCATAAATTTTCCTCCCCTTAGGACTTTTCTTTAGCATACCATAGTCCACCTGCACAAGCAACCGACCGATAGTTGAGTAACATGGGCGAAAAAGATTTCTCTGACACTTTTATGAAACGCTTCTTCTGTCACGACGGAAAAGAAAAAACGGGAGTGCTCCCGAACATCGCCTCGCAGTTAAGGTAGAACGTGGTTGCTTATTTTGCACTTATTTTCAAAGGGCTGCACCGTATTCTGCTTCGTTTTTTCGCCCGGGGGTACCTCTTTACCGCTTTGCAAAAATAAAAGTTTTTCCGTGCGCAAAAAGCTTGAAACGCAACGGGGGATTTGGTATGATGGACGTAAATAAGCCTTGAGGGGAAGGGCTGCACATTGTGTGCGGCGTGCGCCCTAAATTTTGGGAAGGCGGTTGGATTGAGATGGAAAAAAGCAAGCGAACGTTTCGTGGCAGTTACCCGGCGTATGCCCTGACCTATTTCTTCTTTTACTGGAGCTTGGGCGTGTTTACCTCGGTGCTGTCTATGTATCTGACGGGCATCGGCAAATCGAAAGCGGAGATGTCCTTCATTATGTCGGCTTCGAGCTTGTTCGGCGTGGTGCTGATCCCGATCGTGGGGTATATCAATGATAAGCTGCGAAAGCCGCGGCTTATCTGTACGGTGATGATGGCGTGCGTGGCGGTGTTCGGCATTCTGTTTGCGCTGGTGCGCGAAACGATGCTGCTGTTCCTTTTAAACGGCTGCATCATGGGATTTATCTCATCGCTTTCGCCGGTGAGCGAGCGCATGGCAACCTCGACGAAGTACCGCTACGGTACCATTCGTATTTGGGGCACGTTCGGTTATGCGGCGGCCGTACAGGTGGCCTGCGCCATGATGGAATTTACGAGCCCGCAGTTGATTTTTGTTTCGGTCTCCGTTTCGGCGGTGCTGGCCATTGTGGGTTTCCTCGGCACGGACGACATTTCGTTTACGGATACGGAAGCGGCAAAGGCTGCGACGGGCAAGCAGTTTTCATTTCTCTGTGCGCCGATGTACATTTTGTTCGTCATCATCGGGTTTGTTTTTTCGGGCTGCTCAAACCTCAACATGACATACAGCCCCATTTTATTGCAGGAGCTCGGCATGCCGACGGGTGCGGTGGGCACAGTGCTGTTTTTCAGTACGATTGTTGAGCTGCCTGTCATTTTGTTTTCGTACAAATTTATGGATCGCTTTTCAGGGCGCACGCTGATGCTTTTGGCGTTTGCTATTATGGTGGCGCAGTTTTTGCTGTACGCCACGGCGCCGAACGCGTTTGTTGCGGTTGTGACCATGCTGGTTTTGCGTGCTATCGGTTCTACGCTGTTCGGGATGATCTTATTGAAGATCGTGCGCGGCGTTGTGCAGGTGCGTTCCGTTTCCACGGCGCTGGGCGTTATCAGCGCTACGGACGCGATGAGTGCCATTTTAATGCAGAATCTCGGCGGCATTCTGGTGGAAAACACGAGTATCCGCATCTTGTATTTTGCCATGGCGGGCCTGATGATGCTCGGCATGATCTTAACGCTGTTCCTGCGCGTGCAGAACACGGAAAAGGTGTTTTCGTAAAAATTTCCCCGCAGCTTCGCGAAATTTCCGACGTGAAGCTGCGGGGAATTTTTAGAAGCCGAACACGGCTGTGTAATCTAAAACGGCGTGCACGAGGACGGGGATCCACAGGGAGCCGGATTTTTCTTTGAGGTATTGGAAAAGGCAGCCCATGGCGACAAGCCCCGCCATTTGTGAGCATACAAAACGCACAAGGTAAGACGCGGTGATCGCTCCGAAATCCGCATAGGCGAACACGTGCATGGCGGCAAAGAGAATGTTTGGCACGAGGTAGCGAACGGCGGCGGGCTCGTCCCGCAAAAGCCCCACGCATACGCCGCGCACGACGAATTCCTCACAAAACGCGATGAAAACGGTGTAGTAGAATAGGCTGTACAGCACGGTGATTTTATCCGGCTTTGCGATCAGCGCTGCGGCCGTGACGATAAGCAGGAGAAACAGCAACAAAACAGCGATTTTTCTTGTTTTGCCTTTGGGGACGGTCAGCTGCATCGCCTGCACAAAGCGCTTTTTGCAGAAAACGAGCGCGAGGAAAACAAGAAAAGCGGGCACGGCGGACGTGAGCAGATTTTGCGCAAAGAGCTGCGGCAGGTGCGAGGAAGCCGCCCGCACGGAGAGCAGCGTGCCTTTTTGTTTTTCGGCGTATATGACCCATGCGGCGAAAAGCATATCCGCGGCACAAATCAAAAACACGGCAAGAATTTTCAGCGCAAATTTGCCTTTTGAAGACGCTTTATCTAAAAGCATAGTTTTCTCCTTTCGCGGCCCGAGCAGCCGCCTTTTTCGGGTAAATTATAGCACGGCTTTCAGAACGTGACAAGTTCACTAAATTTCTGACAGTGAATTTTACGGGGGGGAATTTTCTTTTTACTGGAAACGGGCGGGCGGCTGTGCTATGATTAAAGTATCAAACGGAAGGTGGTTATGTTTATGATATTGGAAAGAGTTACGCCGGAAAGCGTGGGTATTCATTCCGAAGGCATATTGAAATTTATCGATCTTGCAGAAAGCAGAGGGCTTGAGCTGCACAGCATGATGCTGCTGCGCCACGGCAAGGTGTGCGCAGAGGGCTGGTGGAAGCCGTATAACCCGGCGTCGCCGCACATGATGTTCTCCTTTACAAAGGCGCTGACCTCCACGGCCATCGGCTTTGCGTGCCAGGAGGGAGCGCTGTCTCTTGACGATCGCTTGAGCGAGCTGTTCCCGGACAAGATGCCGGAAAATCCGAACGAAAATCTGCTTGCCTGCACGGTGCGCGATCTGCTCACGATGTCCTGCGGCCACGAGACGGAAATCAATACGTTCGACGTGAACGAGCCGGATTGGATTAAGAATTTCCTTTCGCACGAGTTTAAATATAAGCCCGGCACGTGCTTTATGTACAACACCGCCGGCACGAACATGCTGTGCGCCGCGCTGAAGCGCCGCACGGGTGAGAATCTGTTCGAGTACCTTACGCCGCGTCTTTTTGAGCCGCTCGGCATGGAGAATATTGAGTGCTTCTGCCTGCCGGACGGCATTGAAATGGGCGGCGCGGGCAGCCGCCTGAAGACCGAAGACATGGCGCGCTTTATTTTGTTTGTTTCCCGGCACGGCAAGTGGGAGGGTAAGCAGCTTTTAAACGCCGAATGGTTCGACATGGCGAGCGCAAATCAGGTCTCGACGATCAGTCCGGCGAATAATGCGGATAACCCCGACTGGCGCTGTGGCTACGGCTTCCAGTTCTGGCGCTGCGTGCCGGAGCATGTGTTCCGCGCGGACGGCGCGTTCGGCCAGTACGGCGTGGTGTTTGAGGACAAAGACACCGTGCTCATTCTGCAGAGTTCCTCCTCCAATCAGCAGGAGCAGCTGACCTGCGCGTGGGAGGCGCTGCTGCCGGCCATCACGGACGAGGAGACGCTGCCGGAAAGCCCCATGGCGCACGTTTTGAAGAAGCGTTTGGAAAGAGCGGAGATCACGCCGATGCTGTCTTCCCGCAACCCGTGGTCCGAAAAAGAGATTGAGGGTAAGAAATTCGTGTTTACGGAGGAAGTTCCGGGGCTTGTCGATTTCATCGGCGGTGTGTGGATTGTGGCCCCGCAGGGCGGTGTGACAAAGACGCTGCGCTTTGAATTTGCACCCGAAAAAGCAAATCTCGTTTTCGAGCAGGATAACGGCGAATTTACGGCGGAGATCGGCCTTCAGAGCCACTTCACGAGCTTTACGCTCGGCGGCCGTACCTACGGCGCTGTGGGTCGCTGGCGCAGTGACAAGCGCTTTGAGCTCGAAGTTCGCTGTGCGGAATCCGCAGGCGGCAGACGAATGATTTTCACATTTGAGGGTGACGTGCTCATGTTGGAGACGGAATCTACGATGGCAATCTCCGGCGGCATTGCAGACCGCCCGTACAAGCGCTACACGCTGAAAGCGGAATAATTTCAAAGAAGGATATGGAGCCGTGCGCAGAAGGAAAACCTGTTTGCGCGCGGCTTTTCTTTGATTAAAATGTTTGACTAACGGCCTGAAATATGCTATACTCTTGGGGTATCGAATATTGGGCTGTCGCCAAGCGGTAAGGCAACGGACTTTGACTCCGTCACCTCGTGGGTTCGAATCCCGCCAGCCCAGCCATGATTGGGTGACAAAAAAGATGTCACCCAATTTTTCTAGTGTTTATGCGGGTTTTCGGGCTTTTTGAGCAAAATGCGGGAAACCGTTTCACCGTAGATGTCCAAACAGAAAACCGCAGTAAGATCCGCCGCAGCGGGGTCTCCGTCTGATTTTTTCAGACAGAGGCCCCGCTTTTTTGCGTTTTATACCTTTTTCCCCGCTGTCGGAACTGTAAAAGTTTCCGACGGCTTCATAGATAGATTGACGAATTGCGAAACGGGCAAATTTCAAGCCCTCAAAGTACAAGGGGGTAGTGCGCCCTTTTTTAGAAGCGTCTCGGCAGGTCTGCCGGGGCGTTTTTTCGCGGCGATTTTTCGCCTCCCCCCCTCTCTCACACTCTCTCCCCCCCCTAAGTTACTTACTTGGCTGGGAAAGAATATATATCTCTCCGGTAAGCTCGGTCAAAACCAGCAGAAACTTAAACTTTCAACAATCATCGGGAAAGGATGTTAAAAACCATGAACATCGGAATCGACCACGGCTATTACGCCATCAAGACACGGCATTTTTCTTTTCCAGCCGGTATCGCTGTTTACAGCCATGAACCCTACACCCTGCAAAACACGCTGGAATACGGCGTCCCCAATGCCTCGACCTGCCGCAGTCTGGAGCTCGGCATGATCCGATGCATCGACGAAACAAAGGAACAGGTTCGCCGGGATGTCGGATTGTCTGTTACCGACGCCCAGGTGGAACGAGTGCTGGCCGGAAAGCCCTGCAGCATGGACGAAAAGGCCCGATCCATCATCCGGAGACAGGGCCGTCTTTACACCGAACGGCTGCTCTCGGCAGTCATGGAATCGGGATTCGACCTCAAAGCCATCCCGGTCGTGATGCTGGGCGGAGGTGCATCGGTGGTCAAGGGCAATGTGAGCCCACAGGACGGCCTGTGTCGGGTTTTTGCACTGACAGACGACCGTGTAAACGCCGAAGGATTTGAACGGATTCTGGGGCAGTTCTCGGGCGGTTTGGGCAAAGGATGAACAGGCCCCTTTTTATGTTCCGACCAAACCTCCGAAATGAGGATCACCGCCGGGCGTGGGCGATCCTGCAGGCCGTGCCGGAAGGTCAGAAAAGCACCTTTTTGGTGCAGGCCATCTTGGAGAGCGAAAGGAAAAACGTCTTGGAAACTACCCTGCGCCGGGTTTTACGGGAAGAGCTCAAGGCTGTCCCTTCCCGGCCTGCGGTACAGCAGGAGGAAACCATCCCGGAGCAGATGATGGGATTCCTCGGTTCTTTGATGGGAGAAGAATACCCCCAGACATAGCCTTTATCGCTTGTGACGTATGCTGCCCTCACTTCGTCTGAAAGGTTGTTGGTTCTGGTAATAGCTTTATCCGCAGCTTTCCGATATGCTTGTGTTGCCCGAAAGGGAAAGAAAGCGAAAAGGAGCGATGGGAGCATGGAAACCAAGGGCGTTACCTGCAAGATCCCGCTGGAACTGCACAACAGGATCAGCGAGGAGATTCGGGAAACCGAAAGCACCATGAGCAAATTCATCGAAATGATCATCACCGAGCATTATGAGAAAGGGGCTGTCACAGTCATGGAAAAAGGAAGAACACTGGCATTTCAGGTAAGCGAGGAATTGTTTCAGAGGGTGAAGGAATATCTTGAAGCCTATGAGAAGGCTTACCACCGCCGCCTCACCCAAAAGGAATTCGTCATCGGTCTGATCGAGCAGGCGCTGGAAGAAGCCGAAGAAGAATTCGAAGCCGCCAGAGCCGATGAGTACGAGGAACAGATAGAAGGCTGCCGGGAGTCCACAGCCGATGAAGATGCCGAGCCTGACGATATCGAGGAAACAGACGAATCCCCCGAAGAAGAAACCTACGCATAAGAAAGCCCGTAACAGCCTGCAGGATTGGGAAATCCCGATTTCTGCAGGCTGTTTTCATATATATTTCATTTTACCATTTGAAAGGAGTGATGCCGCTTGATTGTCCCTTAGTTGTTTGCAGATTTTCAAAGAAGGAGCGTGATAGGAAAGACAATACGATATATTGACCTGTTCTCCGGCATCGGCGGGTTTCGAGAAGGACTCACTCATGCCGGAGGATTCACCTGTATTGGCCATTGTGAAATCGATAAAAAGGCCAACCGAAGCTATGAAACCCTGTTTGATACCAAAGGAGAGTGGTTCTGTGAAGACATCAAAAAAGCCGATCCGAGCAAAATGCCCGACTTTGACCTCCTGTGCGGAGGTTTTCCCTGCCAGCCTTTTTCGACTGCTGGAAACCGCGGAGGCTTCGCAGACCCGAGAGGTACCTTGTTCTTTGAAATTGCCCGGCTGACTGAGGCAAAAAGACCTGCGTATCTGCTCCTTGAAAATGTTCCCGGATTGCTTAGTCATGACGGGGGCAGGACGTTTGCGGCCATCCTTCATACGCTGGACAGACTGGGGTATGGTCTGGAATGGCAGGTGCTCAACAGCAAAGATTTTGGCGTCCCCCAATCCCGCCGCAGAGTGTATCTTGTCGGATATCTTGATGAGCGATGTCGAGGAAAAATATTTCCTTTCACCGAAACAGCAGGCTCATCTCTTGTACAAGTCCTGCCCGGAGCACAGGGAAACCGCGTCTATTCCGCAGACGGAGTAAGCTGCACCCTTGCCGCACAAGCAGGCGGTTTTGGCGGAAAAACCGGCTTGTACGAGGTGGATGGCTTACCCATCAAAGAGAACACCAAGAAGGGATACAAAATGGCGTATCCCGGTGACAGTATCAATCTGGCCTATGCCCAGCAGAATACCCGGCGCGGCAGGGTTGGGAGGGCGATCGCTCATACTCTTACCACGAGCAGCGGCCAGGGTACTCCCTGTTTTGTGGATATGAATGAGAATCCGGCGTTTACCCCATATGCCCGGTGCCTTACCGCAAAGCAAAGCAGCAGCTTCCATAAACACAGAGGAGAAGCCTCCAGTGTTTGGAACGGCTGTCGTATTCGCCGCCTCACGCCGAAGGAGTGTCTGCGGCTGCAGGGCTGGCAGGATGACCGCATTGAGAAGGTGCTGGCCATTCAGTCGGACGCTCAGCTCTACAAGCAGGCCGGAAACGGCGTTACTGTCACGGTCGTGGAGGCCATAGGGAAAAGACTCTCCGCCGCCCATCTGGAGGTGACGGCCGTCGATTGACTTAAAGGACCAATATTTCGGCTGTGAAATCGAAATGACGGGTCTTTCCCGCCAGGAAGCCGCGGAAGCCGTGGCTTCCCTGTTTGACACGACTGCCCGCCATTCCAGTTCTTCCCGAACCTACGACCCATGGGAGATCACAGACAACGAAGGGAAAATATGGCGCTTTGTTTACGACTCCAGCATCCACGCTACACATCAGGTCGGGCGGCAGCAGATCCCCATAGACGATGGCACCTACAAGGTCGAGATGAATTCGCCGAAGCTGGAATACAGAGAAATGGGAAAGCTGCAGGAGGTTGTCCGGGTTCTTCGTCATGCCGGAGCTGTGGTAAATCAAAGCTGTGGGATGCACGTCCATGTAGATGCCTCCAAGCATACGCCGCAGAGCTTGAAAAATGCCCTCTCCATTATGTATTCCAAAGAGGATATCCTGTTCAAAGCCTTAAATGTCAATGAAAGCCGCGTGCAGCGCTGGTGCCAAAAGGTACGGGAACCGATGCTGGAAAAAATCCGCAAGCTGCCGAAAAACATCACCATGGATCGTCTCAAACAGGAATGGTATGGAGGTGCGGACGGCAGCAGCGAACACTACAACTGGACCCGGTATCATGCCTTAAACCTACATTCTGTGTTTTACCGGGGTACGCTGGAATGGCGCTGCTTTGAAAGTACACTCCATGCCGGTAAGGTACGGGCAAATATCACGCTGGCTCTGGCGATTTCCGCACAGGCCATCAACCAAAGCCGAACGGTAATGCGGAAAACCGAGATCAGCGAAAATCCGGCGTTTACCTTCCGTACCTTTCTGCTGCGCCTTGGGCTCATCGGCCCGGAATACAAGAATGTGCGTGAGCATCTGCTCTCAAATCTTCCCGGCGACCGGGCTTGGCGATATGATAAAGCTCAATATGCCAGCCTGCAGGATCGCCGAAACCAAGAACGACAGAGGTGATAGAAATCAAAGAAAAGCACTATTTTGCATATGGCTCCAACATGAATCTGAATCAGATGGCCTTCCGCTGTCCCGACGCCGAGGTGGTGGGGCCTGTTCGTCTGGAGGGATACTGCCTTGCTTTTTGCATGAACGGCGGCGGGAATGGCGTCGCCACGATTTTCCCGGAGCAGGGCAGCTTCGTGGATGGCGTTCTCTGGCGGATCTCAAAGCGGGATGAACAGTGTCTGGATCGCTATGAGGGCTTCCCTTATTTGTATGGAAAAGAAGCCGTCACGGTGATCACTTCGGACGGCGTCCGGCGAGAGATCATGGCTTATACGATGAATTCTCCCTTCAAGGACGTTCCCGCACTGCCATCCTCGTCCTATCTGGATGGAATCCTTCACGGATGCAGACAGAACGGGATCGACACGGCCCCTGTACTGAACGCTGTCCGTCGTACGCAGCAGGAACTGCCTAAGAAAGCAGTTCCTCAGAAAAAGCCTCGCCATCAAAAAAGCGGTGACGAGCGATAACTATTTTTGTTGTACTGGAGGGATTGATTGAAAAAAATCGTACTGTTAGACTGCTTAGCCAAGCTGCATCACACCTCTATTCCTAACCTTCGTCTGCTGCCGGATGTCAAGTGGGCAGCTCTGGGAGATTTATATCGGATGGAAAGCAAGGAGCACTATTCCTTAAAGGAATGGAATGAAGCGGTCTCTTACCTGTTAGGATGCGAAGTACACTTCAAGGATTACGGGGAAATCGAAAAAAACCTTAAGCCTTTTTCGCTGGAGGTAAAATGATGCAAAAGAATATCATGAATCAATTTTATACCGCTGAATCCGTTACGGAAGGGCATCCGGACAAGCTGTGCGATTTGATCGCCGACAGCGTACTGGACGAATGTCTTTCTCACGATGCCCTCTCCCGTGTGGCCTGCGAGGTGCTGGCCACCAAAGGACAGATTATCGTGGCCGGAGAGATCACGAGCCTGTTTGAACCGGACATCACGCAGATCGCCCATTCGGTTCTCCGAAAGGTGGGCTATGACCCGACCCGGTTTGCCGTTCAATGTCTCATCCACAAGCAGAGTCCGGATATTGCCGCCGGAGTGGACTGTTCATTGGAGCGAAGAAGAAACCTCGGTGAAAATCACTCCGCCGTGCTGTTGGGAGCCGGGGATCAGGGCGTGATGGTGGGCTATGCCTGCTCCGAAACCCCGCAGATGATGCCGCTGCCGGTTGTGCTGGCTCATCGGCTCACCGGTACCCTCACCTTTGCCCGAAAATCTGGGATGATACAGGGCCTGCGCCCGGACGGAAAGGCTCAGGTCACGGTGGAATATGACGAGGATGGGAAGCCCCTGCGGCTGGACACCATTGTTCTTTCCGCCCAGCACAGTCCGAAGAAGCCTATAGATGAGCTCTATTGGGAGCTGACCGATAAAGTGCTGACTCCGGCATTACAGGCCATGCCCCCGGACGAGGATACGAAAATCCTCCTGAACCCTTCCGGACGATTTGTGCTTGGCGGCCCGGAGGCCGATACCGGTCTCACCGGACGAAAGCTCATGGTGGACAGTTACGGCACATTTGCGCCCCACGGTGGTGGTGCGTTCAGCGGCAAGGATGCCACCAAGGTAGACCGCAGCGGCGCATATATGGCGCGGTACATTGCAAAAAACATGGTCGCCGCCCATCTTGCAGACCGCTGTCAGGTCACGCTGGCGTATGCCATCGGGGAAAAAGACCCTGTCATGGTGGATGTGAATACGTTTGGCACAGGTGGCCCCTGCGAGGATGATT
>OKTW01000227.1_pt1 | contig 36820 bp, 30 predicted proteins | sample 1606371 | NCBI WGS metagenome assembly OKTW01 (sample SAMEA3879568, study PRJEB24766) | human gut metagenome | biome: human-associated habitat; feature: feces | place: USA | collected 1985/1987
ATCGAGACATGTGTATCGCATGCTCCGGGAGTTCGTGGATTTTGCCAATGTATTTCACTAACTCTCTAGTTAATTCATAATTGCTTGCATCCTGCATATACATATAACACCAATGGCAGGAGGTATTTTTATGGACTATGCAGTGAATACATACGATCTGTATCGGGATATACAACAAAGGACGGGAGGGGAAATCTACATAGGGGTACTGGGACCGGTGAGGACCGGAAAGTCTACATTTATCAAGCGCTTTATGGATGAAATGGTGCTGCCCTATATGGAGGATGAACATGCCAGAATGCGGGCGCAGGATGAACTGCCTCAGAGCGCGGGAGGTAAGACCATTACCACTACGGAGCCAAAGTTTATTCCCAACGAAGCGGCAAAGGTGCGACTGAATGATGATATTGAAGTATCGGTACGGCTGATCGACTGTGTGGGATATATGATCGACGGTGCGGCGGGACACATGGAAGAAGATGCGGAGCGCATGGTGAAGACTCCCTGGTCGGAGGAAGAGATTCCGTTTACCCAGGCGGCAGAGATCGGCACGGATAAAGTCATGCGGGATCATTCCACCATCGGTCTTGTGATCACTACGGACGGCAGTATAGGGGAACTTCCCAGAAGCAATTATCTGGGAGCGGAAGAGAAGACAATCCTGGCGCTGAAAAAGTCCGGAAAACCCTTCCTTGTGCTGGTGAACAGCCAGAAACCTTATTCCGAGGAGACCAGACAGGTAGCGGAGGAAATCGGGAAGAAATACGATGTGGCCGTGATGCCGGTGAACTGCGAGCAACTGAAAAAGGAAGATATTAATCGCCTTCTGGAAAAAATCCTGTATGAATTTCCTCTGACGGCAGTGGAATTTTATTTCCCGAAATGGATGGATATGCTTCCGGTGGATCATGCGGTAAAACAGGACCTGTTAAGACAGATCCGGGAATTGATGAACAGCTATGACCGGATTCGGGATGTGGCGGGACACCCTGTGGAATTGCAGGGAGATTATATTCAAAGCTGCAAGATGGAGCCGGTGCAGTTGTGGAACGGTATTGTTCCGGTACAGGTAGGAATCGACGACAGGTATTATTACGAAATGCTTTCCGGAATGTTAGGAGAGAACGTAGAGGATGAATACCAACTGTTGAATAAACTAAAAGAGTTGGCAGAAATGAAAAAGGAATATACGAAGGTGCAGGATGCATTGTCCATGGTGAAGATCAAAGGCTACGGCGTTGTGACTCCGGACAGAGAAGACATTGCACTGGAGAAACCGGAATTGATCCGCCATGGCAACAAGTTTGGTGTCAAAATCAAGGCCAGCAGCCCCTCCATACATATGATCCGCGCAAATATCGAGACAGAGATCGCTCCCATCGTGGGCACAGAACAGCAGGCTCAGGATCTGATCCATTTTATCGATCAGGCGGAGGCGGAGCACGGTATCTGGGAGACTAATATCTTCGGCAAGACTGTGGAACAGCTGGTGGATGACGGCATCACCACGAAAGTTGCTTCCATCGGAGAAGAGAGCCAGCTGAAACTCCAGGATACCATGCAAAAGATCGTCAACGACAGCAACGGTGGCATGGTTTGTATTATTATATGATTCCATAACCCACCCATGGAAAGTCTGCAAGACTGCCTGCAGGCAAAACAGACTTTCTATGAGGGGAGTAAACACACATGAGCAGGGGAGGACGATAGTCCGAAATGCGAATGTGGGTTACAATTTCGAGAGTGCGAAGCACGGAGAAATTGTATGGGATGTTAGCTTCCCATTGCTTTTTTCCCGTGCATTTTGTATAATACCTTTGTTGACTTTGCTTTATTTTTCTGAAAAACAGGAAGAATATTTGCTAAATTGCATGAAAATACGGCTAAACGGAGGATATAGATGAATCAGGTATATGCAAAATTACAGAACTGTTATGAGTGTGTGAGAAAAAAGACGGATTTTGTACCTAAGGTGGCGATTGTTTTGGGATCGGGCCTGGGCGATTATGCGGAACAGATCCGTGTGGTGACAGAGATCCCTTATGCGGAGATCGAGGGATTTCCTGTTTCCACCGTACCGGGGCATGCCGGTAAATTTATCTTCGGTTATCTCGATGAGATTCCTGTGGTGTGTATGAAGGGAAGAGTACATTACTACGAAGGTTATGATGTGACGGATGTGGTACTGCCCACCAGACTGATGAAACTGTTAGGCGCTGAGATTCTGTTTCTGACCAATGCGGCAGGCGGTGTGAATACTTCTTTCCATGCCGGTGACCTGATGCTGATCAGAGATCATATTTCCGTGTTTGCCCCCAATCCTCTGATCGGTGCCAACATGGATGAACTGGGACTGCGTTTTCCGGATATGAGCCATGTGTATGACAAGGACTTACAGCAGATCATCCGTGAGACCGCGAAGGAGAACGGTATCTATTTACAGGAGGGTATTTATACCCAGCTGACCGGCCCATCCTTCGAATCTCCGGCAGAGATCCGTATGCTCCGGACACTTGGCTGTGACGCGGTAGGCATGAGCACAGTGGTGGAAGCAATTGCTGCCAACCACATGGGAATGCGGATCTGTGGCATCTCCTGTATCAGTAATCTGGCGGCGGGAATGACAGATCAGCCTCTGAATCATGAGGAAGTACAGGAAGCTGCGGATATGGCAGCTCCCAGATTCAAGAAGCTGGTAACGGAATCTGTGAAGAAATTTGTATAGACACAGAGAAAAAGGAGATGCGGATGATCCAGGAGACAGAAGAAAAGGCATTGGTCAGCCAGGCATTGGAAGCCAGAAAACTGGCATATGCTCCTTATTCCGGTTATACGGTGGGAGCGGCACTACTGACTGCGGATGGACACAGATACCTTGGCGGTAATATTGAAAACGCTTCTTACGGAGCTACGAACTGTGCGGAGCGTACCGCCTTTTTCAAGGCGGTCAGCGAGGGAGAACGGGAATTTACAGCCATTGCCATTGCCGGAGGAATATCCGGAGAGGCACCGGTGGAATATGCGTATCCATGCGGTATCTGCAGACAGGTGATGCAGGAATTTTGCAGGGATGATTTTGTGATCTACGTGGTAAAAAGTGAACAGGATTATCAACGCTATACCTTAAAAGAATTACTTCCCTTTGGATTTGGAGGAGATGCAATCAGATGAATATCAGATTATATAATGCACGAATTCTCACCATGGAACCCGGCAGAGAAGTCTTCTATGGTGAAGTATGGGTAAAAAACGACAAGATCGCCTATGTGGCGGAACAGAAAGAACTTGCGGAGGAATGGGACAAATCCCAGTTCCCCAGAATTGCGTGGGATATCGAACTGGATTGCAAGGGAAACCTTCTGATGCCCGGATTTAAAAATGCACATACCCATTCCGGTATGACTTTCCTGCGCTCCATGGCAGATGACCTGCCTCTGGATCAGTGGCTGAACAAGCAGGTATTTCCTCTGGAAGCAAAACTGACCGGTGAGGACATCTATGAACTGACCAGACTGGCAGTGCTGGAATACTTGACCTCAGGAGTGACTTCCATTTTCGATATGTACCTGACACCGGATACTATTGCTGAGGCCTGTCTGGACACCGGAATGCGTTGTGTACTGGTATCCGGACTGAATAATTTCAGTTCTTCTCCAAAACAGGTAGAAGAGGAGTTTTTAAAATGGAATAAGAAGAATTCCCTGATCAGTTACCAGCTGGGATTTCATGCGGAATATACCTGTTCCAAGGAACTGCTCTGGAAAGTGTCGGAAATGGCACATCATTACCGGACACCGGTATATGCCCATATCTCCGAGACGGAGAAGGAAGTGGAAGAGTGTAAGGCTCGCTACGGAATGACACCGCCCATGTTCTTAGACTCTCTGGGAATGTTTGATTTTGGCGGAGGAGGTTTCCACTGCGTTCATGTGACGGAACAGGATATGGATGTCTTCCGCAGACATCGGATGTATGTGATCACGAATCCCGGCTCCAACACGAAACTGGCCAGCGGCATTGCACCCATTGCCGACTATGTGCGGCACAAGATCCCGGTAGCCATTGGAACCGATGGACCGGCCAGCAATAACTGTCTGGACATGTTCCGGGAGATGTTCTTAGTCACCGGCTTAAGCAAACTGTTAGAGAAGGATGCGTCCAGCATGGATGCCGTGGAGGTACTGAAGATGGCAACGGTGAACGGTGCCAAGGCAATGCGCCTGAACCGCGCAGATGTTCTTGCAAAGGGAAAATATGCAGATCTTATTATGATCGATCTGCACCAGCCCAATATGCATCCCATTCACAACATCCCCAAGAATCTGGTTTACAGCGGCAGCAAGTCCAATGTCTGCATGACCATGATCGGCGGCAAGATTTTGTATCGTAACGGAGAATTTAATGTGGGAGAGAATCCGGAACGTATTTACACAAAATGCGAGAAGATCGTAAAGAGACTGTTGACTGAGTAAGAAAAATAACTCAGAAGACATAGAACGGAGCTCCCCGCATGGCTCCCAGAATACTTAGGAGGGAAAAGATGTTAGAAAAAATCTTCAAACTGAAGGAAAACAACACCACCGCAAGGACAGAGATCATTGCCGGACTGACCACGTTCATGACCATGGCTTATATCATAGCCCTGAATCCGAACCTGCTGACCGGTTTTGGCAAGGATACCATGCCGGAGCTGTGGAACGGTGTTTTCCTGGCAACCTGTATTGCATCCGCCATCGGTACCATCGTAATGGCATTTCTGGCAAACAAGCCTTTTGCCATGGCACCCGGCATGGGACTGAACAGCTTTTTTGCAGTCGTAGTAACCAATATCGTAGCCCTGACCGGCATGACCTATGTGGCATCCTTCCAGGCTGCCTTGTGTATTGTTCTGGTGGAAGGTATTGTATTCCTGATCCTCTCCGTGCTGAATATCCGTGAGAAGATCGTGGATGCCATTCCTTTGGGCGTACGTCTCGGTATCGCACCGGCCATCGGTCTGATGCTGTTAAACATCGGTGTAGGATCCAATGCAGGTATCTATTCCGAGAACGGCGGACCTTTCTATGCTATGAGAGACTTCTTCGGTGCACTGACACCTTCACTGGCTAAGACCAATATGGGATCCGGATATTCCGCAATGGTGCTGTCGGTTGTTACCATGTTCGTAGGTCTGTTTGCCATTGTTGTTCTGGCACAGAGAGGTGTCAAGGGTGCTGTTTTACTGGGGATGCTGATCGCCAGCATCATCTACTGGGCAGGAGAGGCCATTTTCCTGGGAACAAATCCCTTTGCTTCTCTGGCAACTGCATCCTTCGTACCGGCCTTCGGAGATATGGCGTCCACTACACTGTTTAAGTTTAACTTCCAGGGCTTTGCACAGATTGGCTGGTTTACTGCAATTACTCTGATCGTTACATTCTGTATCATTGATATGTTTGATACTATCGGTACTCTGGTAGGAACCGCAAGCCGTGCGGGAATGCTGGATAAGGATGGAAAAATGCCTAACATGAAGCAGGCACTTTTGTCTGATGCAGTAGGCACTCTGGCAGGTTCCGTAACCGGTACTTCCACCGTTACCACCTTCGTAGAGTCTGCCTCCGGTGTGGAAGCAGGCGGACGCACCGGTCTGACCGCACTGACCACCGGTATTATGTTCCTTGCATGTATCTTCATCGCACCCATCGCCGGTATCATTCCTGCGGCAGCTACTTCTTCCGCATTGATCTATGTGGGTGTCCTTATGGTAGCAGGTCTTAAGAATGTAGATTTTGATGACATCTGCCAGGCGCTTCCCGTGGCTCTGATGATGATCGCCATGTCGATCTCCGGATCTATCGGACATGCCATCGGTATCGGTCTGATCACCTATACCGTTATCAAGGTATTTACCGGTAAAGCTAAGGACGTATCCGTACTTACCTATGTATTATCCTTGATCTTCCTGTTAAAGTTCTTTATTGTCGCATAAAGAGTTTTACAAATAAGAAATATAAAAAACAGGTCAGAATATGGGGCGGGCACTGCACAGGGCGGTGCCTGCCTTCTTATATCCGGAAAAGAGAGAAAAAATATGGAATTTGTTGTATTTGCGGGCGTATTGCTTTTGCTTTTTATATTTATGATAGTGCAGGAGCTGATACAGACGAAAAATCAGGAAAAACTTTTCAAGAAGTATCTTCGTGAAAATTACGGAAAAGAACCACCGAAGGAATATTCACTGGAGAGGTTTGCAAGACTGGGCAGCTATCTGGAACGGCATAAGGAAGAGAAGCAGCTGGATGATATCACATGGAACGATCTGGGAATGGACGAGGTCTTTCGCCGGATCGACCGGACCTATTCTGCGGCGGGAGAGGAATATCTGTACTATACGCTCCGGAATATTTCCTGCGGGAGAGAGGCACTGGAACATCTGGAAGAAGTGGTTAACTGGCTGCAGGAGCAGGAGAATATAAAAGTAAGGATCCAGCTGTTGATGAAACGGCTGGGACATCTGGGAAAATATTCTCTCTACGATTATCTGGATAACCTGGATTATCTGGGGGAGCGTTCCAACCGTAAGATTGTGCTGGGAAATCTGCTGTACCTTCCATTTCTCCTGTTATTGTTCGTACAGCCTGCGATGGGTACCATAGGAATCGTCTTGTGTATGCTCTGGCATATCATGACATATTTTCGGGAGAAAAAAGTGATCGAACCGTATATTATCAGCTTCGCTTATGTATTACGGCTGATCGATGTATGTGAAGAACTGGAGAAGCAGAAAATACCGGTATACAGGAGAGAACTGGATGAACTTCGGGAGGCACTGAAGAGCCTGCGGGAGTTGAGGCGGGGAGCCTATTGGGTCATGGCTGGAAATCAGGGAAAGATTGGTGGAAATCCTCTGGATATCCTTGCGGATTATCTGCGGATGATATTGCATCTGGATATCTTTCAGTTTAACCGGATGCTGGAAAAGCTGCGGAAAAAGACCGGACAAGTGGAAACCATGCTTGCAATCACCGGGTACCTGGATATGGCCATATCCGTAGGCGGATTTCGGAAATCTCTGGAAGGGTACTGTATTCCGAAACTGGAAGAAGATACGGAGAAAGCTTTTCTGCATATGAAGAAGGGCTGGCATCCGCTGTTGTCACAGCCGGTGAAAAACAGTATCCGGGCGGACAGAGGAATTCTGCTTACGGGGTCCAATGCCTCCGGTAAATCCACGTTCTTAAAAATGGTGGCGGTGAATGCCGTTCTGGCACAGACGATCCATACCTGCGCGGCGGAAAGTTATCATGCACCGATATTTCAGATCTTTTCCTCCATGGCCCTGCGGGACAGCATGGAAAACGGGGAGAGCTATTATATTGTGGAGATCCGGTCATTGAAACGAATCCTGGATGCGGCCGGGGAACGGAGAACTCCAGTGCTTTGTTTTGTGGATGAGGTGCTTCGGGGAACCAATACGGTGGAGCGGATCGCTGCGGCAACGCAGATCCTGATCCGTCTGGCGGAGAGCGGAACGCTTGGTTTTGCCGCTACCCATGATATTGAAATGACGGAGCTTTTGAAGGAATACTATGACAACTATCATTTTGAGGAAGTGATCCGGGACGGTGATATCCTGTTCCCCTATCAGCTGCTGCCGGGAAAAGCATCCACCAGAAATGCGATCCGTCTGCTTCAGATGATGGGGTATGAGGAACAGATCATAAAGAAGGCTTCCGGACAGGCGGAAAATTTTCTTAAGACAGGAAAATGGATAAATACACCGGCGGCCATATCCGAAGGGACCACTTGACGATACGGGGATTTCGTTGGTATACTTCTAATACATGCAATAGTTTCGGGATACAAAGATATCGGGAAAAGGAGAAGACATTATGGCAGTAAGCTTTTTGAATTCATTTTTATCTTATCTGGTAGTACTGGCAGTCATTGCGGTTGTAGGTGCAGTGGCCATTACGTTGGGAATCACTCTGCGCAAGAAAAAGAATGCAGCAGAGGAAAAGAAACAGACAGAAAAATAATCCATGGCAAAATCTTCGGGACAGAAATTAAAACTTTTATATCTGATCAAGATGCTGCGGGAGAACACGGATGAAAACCATCCAATGAGCACACCGGATATCATCAAATATCTGGAAAATCAGGGAATCCATGCAGAGCGCAAGAGTATCTACAACGATATGGAATGTCTTGCGGATTTCGGCTATGATGTGGTGCAGGTGCAGAGCAGACTGGGAGGCGGATATTATCTGGGCAGCCGGGAGTTTGAACTTCCGGAATTAAAGCTGCTGGTGGACGCGGTACAGTCTTCCCGGTTTATCACCACGAAAAAATCCAGAGAACTGATCCGGAAGCTGGAGCAGATCGCCGGGAAAAACGATGCCGGTAAACTGCAGCGACAGGTCTATGTGGCCGGAAGAGTCAAGACGGAGAATGAGAGCATTTATTACAGCATTGATGCGATCCACCGGGCTATTCAGGAAAATAAGCAGATCTCTTTCGTCTACCTGGACTGGAATCTTAAAAAGCAGCTGGTGCCCAGACCAAACGGCAACAAATGCGTCAGTCCCTGGGCCCTGATCTGGCGGGAGGAAAATTATTATCTGGCCGCCTACGACAGTGAAGACAGAGTGATCAAGCATTACCGTGTGGACAAGATGGGACAGGCGGAAGTGACGGATCTGCCCAGAGAAGGAGTGGAACAGTTTTCACAGATCGATGTGACCTCCTATACGAACCAGACCTTCGGCATGTTTGCCGGAGAGGAGAGCGTGGTGACCATGGAGTTTCCGGTGCGCCTGACCGGCGTGGTACTGGACCGCTTCGGAAGGGAGACGGATATCCGTCCCATGTCGGAGGAAGTGTTCCGGATCCGGGCAAAGGTGGCGGTCAGCGGACAGTTCTTCGGATGGCTGGCCGGTATCGGACAGGGGGCCCGTATCGTAGCGCCGGAAGCGGTACAAAAGCGCTATGTACAGTGGCTTTCAGATATTTTACGGGAACAGTCACAGGAGGCGGAATAAAAAGTTACCCAAAATTTGAAAATCTTTTTTGTATAGTTTTCTAAGGGATCCCTCGTTGACAAGCCAGGGATTCTTTTTTATACTGGTACATAGCACCCACAATATATTGCTTTTTGATGACTACAGATACCATATATGGTATCTACAAACGTTATCGTAAGTGAGGGGAATACAGTAAATCCGGGCAACAGCCGGGGATTATCAGATGAAGGGAAGAGAAAGATGAGCAGTAATTTTGAACATGCCCATGAAGAAAATGAAGATTATGGCAAAAAGTTCAGACCGGACAGAGAGATCTACGTCGTTAAAAAGGACGGGAGCAAAGAGCTTTTTAATGTACAGAAGGTGATCAGCGCTGTAGGCAAGAGTGCGTACCGTGCCCTGACAAAATTCACCAGAGAAGAAAAAGAGCAGATCTGCCGGTATGTGGTAGAAAAAGTAAATGAACTGGAAGTGGATGAAGTACCCATTCCCATTATGCACAATATTGTGGAAAGTGCCTTAGAGCAGGTAAAACCGGTCGTTGCAAAAAGCTACCGCGATTATCGTAACTATAAGCAGGATTTTGTACGGATGCTGGATGATGTCTACAAAAAGAGCCAGTCCATCATGTACATCGGAGACAAGGAAAATGCCAACACGGATTCCGCACTGGTATCCACCAAGCGCAGCCTGATCTTCAATCAGCTGAACAAGGAACTGTACCAGAAGTTCTTCCTGACCACGGAAGAGATCCAGGCCTGCCGGGACGGTTATATTTATGTCCATGACATGTCCGCCAGAAGAGATACCATGAATTGTTGTCTGTTCGACGTGCAGAGTGTACTGACCGGCGGATTTGAGATGGGCAATATCTGGTACAATGAGCCGAAGACACTGGATGTGGCGTTTGATGTTATCGGCGATATCGTTTTAAGTGCAGCCAGCCAGCAGTACGGCGGATTCACCGTACCCAGCGTGGATCTGATCTTAGAGCCTTACGCCGAGAAATCCTATAATAGAGCCCTGGCAAAATACGAGAGACTTGGAGTAGCCGCAGATGTGGCGGAGAGAGAAGCGCTTGCGGATGTGAAGAAAGAATTCGAACAGGGCTTCCAGGGATGGGAATATAAGTTTAACACCGTGGCAAGCAGCCGTGGCGATTATCCTTTTATTACTGTGACTGCTGGAACCGGCACCGGTAAATTTGCAAAGATGGCGACTATTACCATGCTGGATGTCCGCAGAAAGGGACAGGGCAAAAAGGACCACAAGAAGCCTGTATTGTTCCCTAAGATCGTATTCTTATATGATGAGAATCTGCACGGCCCCGGAAAGCCGCTGGAGGATGTTTTCGAGGCAGGTGTGGAATGCTCTGCCAAGACCATGTATCCCGACTGGCTGAGTCTTACCGGCAAGGGCTATGTGGCAAGCATGTACAAGCAGTATGGCAAGATCGTATCTCCCATGGGATGCAGAGCATTTCTGTCTCCATGGTATGAGAGAGGCGGCATGCATCCTGCAGATGACAAGGACCAGCCGGTATTTGTGGGACGTTTCAACATCGGTGCGGTATCCCTGCATCTGCCTATGATTCTGGCCAAGGCAAGAAAAGAAAGCAAAGACTTTTATGAAGTGCTGGATTATTATCTGGAACTGATCCGTCAGCTGCATATCCGGACCTATGCTTATCTGGGAGAAATGCGTGCGTCCACGAATCCTCTGGCATATTGCGAGGGCGGTTTCCTGGGTGGACATCTGAAGCTGACAGACAAGATCAAACCGTTACTGAAATCCGCTACGGCCAGCTTCGGCATTACGGCATTAAATGAACTGCAGGAACTGTACAACGGCAAATCACTGGTGGAAGACGGTGCATTTGCGGTAGAAGTTCTGGAGCATATCAACCAGAAAATTTCCGAGTACAAGGAAGAGGACGGCAATCTGTATGCCATCTACGGAACCCCAGCGGAGAATCTGTGCGGTCTTCAGGTCAAGCAGTTCCGTGAAAAATACGGTATTATCGAGGGTGTATCCGACCGAGAATATGTCAGCAACAGCTTCCATTGCCATGTGACAGAGGATATTACGCCGATCCAGAAACAGGATCTGGAGAACCGTTTCTGGGATCTGAGCAACGGCGGCAAGATCCAGTATGTAAAATATCCGATTGATTATAATACCGAGGCAATCAAGACACTGATCCACAGAGCCATGGATATGGGCTTCTACGAGGGTGTCAATCTGTCTCTGGCTTACTGCGACGACTGTGGCCATCAGGAACTGGAAATGGATGTATGTCCTGTCTGCGGCAGCCGGAATCTGACCAAGATTGACCGTATGAACGGCTATCTGTCTTACTCCAGAGTACATGGAGATACAAGACTGAACGATGCCAAGATGGCGGAGATCGCAGAGCGGAAAAGTATGTAGAGACAGGATGGACAGATAAATGAGATATCATAATATAACCAAGGACGATATGCTGAACGGCGATGGTCTGCGGGTCGTACTGTGGGTGGCAGGCTGCAACCATTGCTGCAAGGAATGCCAGAATCCTATTACCTGGGATCCTGACGGAGGACTCTTATTTGACGAAAGCGCAAAACAGGAGATCTTCGAACAGTTGGAAAAGCCGTACATTTCCGGTATTACCTTTTCCGGCGGAGATCCGATGCATCCCGTGAACCGGGCGGATGTCAGAGACCTCATGAGTGAAATCCGGGAAAAATATCCCACGAAAACGATCTGGATGTACACCGGGGACAGCTGGGAAGACATCTGTGATCTGCCGGTGATGCAGTATGTGGATGTGGTAGTAGACGGTGAATTCCATGTGGAGGAAAAAGATGTAAAGCTCCTGTGGAAGGGCAGTAAGAACCAGCGGGTGATCGATGTGAAGAAGACCCTGGCCAGTGACCATAGACGGGTGCCGGTATTGCACTGCGGGGATTACGCATAGGAAGCGGCTGGTTTCAACCGGTAATGTAAGAAGAAAAAGGAAAGAACAGACAATGCACAGAATAGCAAAATTTCATTTTGTAAGTCCGGGGCAGTTTTTGACTGCCATGCAGGAGGGATATCCTCAGTATACGGAAGCACAGATCAAGGAAATGTATGAAAATTTAAAACTTCCCAGGAGAGCCACGAAAGGAAGCGCAGGCTATGATTTCTTCGCACCGTTTGCCTTTACCCTGGCCCCGGGAGAGACCATCAAGATTCCTACCGGCATTCGTGCTGAAATGAAGGAGGACTGGGTATTACAGATTTATCCGAGAAGCGGACTGGGCTTTAAATACCGTTTGCAGATGAACAATACCGTGGGCATCATTGACAGTGACTATTTCTTTTCAGATAATGAAGGACATATCTTCATGAAGATCACCAATGATTCCAATGAAGGCAAGACCGTGGAGGTTCCTGCGGGAACCGGATTTGCACAGGGAATCTTTATGCAGTATGGCATCACGGAAGATGATGATGCGGAAGGAATCCGTAACGGCGGCTTCGGAAGCACCACGAAGTAACAGGTAAAACAACAAAATAGCAGAATAAAATCCCCCGAATGGGACATGATGAAATTTAGATCATAGACCCAAGGGGGATTTTTTATGCCACAGAACAAACAACCAAAGCTCGTCAGAATATCGGAAAAGCTTCAGCAGAATATGCAGTATGTGGATGAACTGATGGGACTGGAAACCAATTTCGATATTATTCACCGGGTGATCCGTCTCGGTGACACCGATGCCTGCATGTATCTGATCGATGGTTTCTGCAAGGACGAACTGATGCAGAAAATATTACAGTATCTGATGGATCTGAAGGCGGAGGACTTCCCAAAGGATGCCCATGAGATGTCCAAAATCGCGATTCCCTACGTGGAGGTGGATCTGGACGATACCTGGGAGAAAATACTGGGAGCTTTGCTGTCCGGCGTCTTTGTCCTGTTATTGGACGGTTATGAAAAGGCGGTGTTGATCGATGCCAGAACCTATCCCACCAGAGGGGTGGAGGAGCCGGACAAGGACAAGGTACTCCGGGGGTCCAAGGACGGCTTCGTGGAGACAGTGGTATTCAATACAGCATTGATCCGCCGCAGGATCCGTAGTACGGATCTTCATATGGAAATGCTTAATGCCGGGGAGAATTCCAGAACAGATATCGTACTGTGTTATATGGAGAGCCGTGTGGATCCGAAACTTCTTACGCAGATCCGGGAACGGATCCGTTCCATTCAGGTGGATGCTCTGGCCATGAATCAGGAAAGCCTGGCGGAATGTCTGTACCAGCGGAAGTGGTACAATCCGTTTCCGAAGTTCAAATACACGGAGCGGCCGGATACGGCGGCAGCCCAGGTGCTGGAAGGCAATCTGGTGATCCTGGTGGACAATTCCCCTTCTGCTATGATTCTGCCCACCACGATCTTTGATGTGGTGGAAGAGGCGGATGATTATTACTTTCCGCCGGTCACCGGAACGTATCTGCGTCTGACCCGTTTCCTGATCGCACTGCTCACGTATTTCGTGACACCCACATATCTGCTCCTTATGAATCATCGGATGTGGATCCCAGAGAATCTGGAATTTATTATTCTGAAAGAGGATCCCAATGTGCCTCTGATCCTGCAGTTTTTACTGTTGGAGCTGGCCATTGACGGACTGCGGCTGGCGGCGGTCAACACACCGAATATGCTGAGTACTCCCTTGAGTGTCATGGCGGCGCTGGTGCTGGGAGAATTTTCGGTGGAGAGTGGGTGGTTCTCCAGTGAGGTTATGCTTGCCATGGCATTTGTGGCCATTGCTAATTACACGCAGGCTAATTATGAATTGGGTTATGCCTTGAAATTTATGCGGATCCTCAATCTGATTTTGACACAGCTTTTCGGAATATGGGGTTATATTGCCGGACTGATTATATTTGCGCTGGCGCTCCTTACGAATAAGACAATCTCCGGACAAAGCTATCTGTATCCGCTGATTCCTTTTGACAGAGCAAAAATGAGAAATCGTTTCTTCCGTGGAAGAATGCCAGGAACCAGAAAAATGTGACAAAATGTATCACTTTTGTCAGCGAAAATTGAAATGGGTGCCCTTTTGATGTATGCTTAGGAAAAATTGATAGCATCAGGAGGGTAACCAATGTTTAAAATCGTTACAGACAGTACTGCTGATCTGCCGGTAGAGTATCTGAAGGAACATGATCTTGGATGCATGAACCTTAGCTATATCATGGATGGTGTGACTTACGGACAAGGACAGGAACTTCCCGAAAAAGAATTCTATGCATTGATGAGACAGGGCAAGATGCCGACTACATCCCAGGTCAACCCTGAGGAGGCAAAGGCTCATTTTACGGAATATCTGAAAGAAAATAAAGAGATCCTCTGTATCGCTTTCTCCTCCGGATTGAGCGGAACTTACAACAGCATGCGGATCGCGGCGGATGAGATCATGGAGGAACAGCCCGATTGCAAGATCATCGTGATCGACAGTCTGTGCGCTTCTCTGGGAGAGGGACTGCTGGTCCACAAGGCAGTGACTTTGAGAGATCAGGGCAAATCCATGGAAGAAGTGGCAGAGTGGGTGAAGAATAATCGTCTGCATCTGGTACATGTATTTACCGTGGATGATCTGTATCACCTCTACCGCGGCGGACGTGTCAGCAAGGCTACGGCATTTGTAGGAACACTGGCCGGTATCAAACCCGAGCTTCATGTAGATAACGATGGACATCTGATTGTCATCGGTAAGGTAAGAGGACGTAAGAAATCTCTGCATGCACTGGTGGATTACATGGAGGAGAAGATGGGATCTTACCGTGACCAGAACGATATTGTTTTCATCAGCCACGGTGATGATCTGCCTGCGGCGGAACTGGTGAGAGACTTGGTAAAGGCGCGTTTTGGCATGGACAGCTTCCTCATCAACTATGTGGGCCCCACCATTGGTTCTCATTCTGGCCCCGGAACACTGGCATTGTTCTTCATGGGTGAAGAGAGATAGACAGATGATTGTACATAAACTACAAAAAACAGCGAAATAAATACAAAAACAGTGGTTTCAAATAGAAAACAGTGAATGATTTTCGCTGGAAGAGATATTTTAAGAAATTCCGTACAAAAATACTCCTAAATCAGGATTTTTTGTACGGAATTTGTGTTTTTTTGTGTTATTTGCGAAAAAACGGTTTTGGAATCATCAGGTCTCGCAGGAATCACAGCGGTCAAATCCGGGATTGAATGCATAGAAGTTCCTGGAGTTCAGGTGATCCTGGGCAATGCGCAAGGCTTCACCGAAGCGCTGGTAGTGGACGATCTCCCGGGCTCTGAGGAACTTGATGGGTTCACAGACATCCGGATCCTTGATCAGGCGCAGAATGTTGTCGTAGGTGGAGCGGGCTTTCTGTTCCGCAGCCATACTTTCGTGCAGATCTGTGATGATGTCTCCTTTTACCTGAAATTCACAGGCATTGAAGGGCACACCGCCTGCTGCCTGAGGCCAGACACCAATGGTGTGATCCACATAATAATTGGCAAATCCGCTTTTCTCGATCTCTTCCATGGAGAGGTCACGGGTCAGCTGGTGAACGATGGTGGCAACCATTTCCAAATGTCCAAGCTCTTCAGTTCCGATATCCGTCAACAGTCCTGCCACTTCCTTAAAGGGCATGGAATAACGCTGGGACAGATAACGCATGCTGGCACCCATTTCCCCGTCGGGGCCACCGTACTGGGAGATGATGACCTGGGCCAGTTTGGCATTGGGTTCCTTGATATTTACAGGGAACTGTAATCTTTTCTCATAACTCCACATCAGTTACATCCTCCTTCCCAGGGTAAGGGAGTGTTGCCCCAGCGCCACTCCTTGTTACTTTCTGCCAGATCTTTCCGCAGGGGGTAATATTCTCTGGAGAATTCCCGCTCCATCTGTGTCTTGATCCTGGTATAATGGTTGAAATACTCCATGGCATTCCGGTCTGTGGGGTGAGTGTCCAGATACAGCATCAGATCCGTCAGAACGAAGTCGGCAATGCCGATGTCGTGCAGCATTCTTTCTTCACTGCTCATTTTACGCATCTCCTTCCGGTAAAAGGTTTGTCAAGCTCCGGAAAAATGGTACCCGCCTGGTAGCCTTTTTCCAGATTCTCATACATTTTGGTGAAATGCTGCCAGGGAACATAGGCCATGGCCAGTGGATATTTTTCAAAATGTTCTTCAAAAGAATAGTCTTTCATAGCAATCCTTTCCAATAATTCATTTAATATATGGTATGATCGGACGAAAAAATAGTGCCGAATAAATAGATGATACAAATTGGATACAAAGATGAGATATGCTATAATAAACTCACCCATAGAAAGTCCACATGACTGCTTGCAGGCAAGGTGTACTTTCTATGAGGGGAGTAAACAGACATGAACAAGTAGGACGGTAGTCCGGATTGTGAATGTCTGTTACGATTTCGAGAGTGCGATAGCACGGAGAAATCGTATTATAAAACAAGCGGTTGCGAAGCAGGATGCAGAGTGCGATAGCACGAATTCGTGAGCTTATGAAATGTGGTCGAGGGACAGGGAAATGCTTAGAATATTAATTGCAGAAGATGAGGAGCCCATTGCCAATCTGATCCGGATCAATCTGACGAGAGCCGGGTACCAGTGCACCTGGGCACCGGACGGACAGACCGCAGCGGATCTTATGGAGCGGGAGAAATTCGATCTGGCACTTTTGGATATCATGCTGCCGGGAATCAATGGTTATGAACTGATGGATTATGCGAAAGCCTGTGAGCTTCCGGTGATCTTTCTGACAGCCTTGGGTTCTACGGAACATAAAGTAAAAGGGCTTCGCATGGGCGCAGATGATTATCTGCCGAAGCCTTTCGAGATCGTGGAGCTTCTGGCCAGAGTAGAGGCAGTGCTGCGCAGATATCATAAGACGGAGACGATGATACAGGTCAACAATGTAACTATAGATACGGCATCCCACAGAGTGACACTGGATGGAGAAGAAATCTATCTGACACCGAAGGAATTTGATCTTCTGTTATTGTTTGCAAGAAATAAAAACAGGGCTTTGTACCGGGAGACTATATACGAGACCGTATGGGGCGGTGAATATATGGGACAGAGCCGCACGGTGGACCTGCATGTACAGCGGCTGAAGAAAAAACTGCACTGGGAAGAGATGATCGTGGCAGTATATAAAGTGGGGTATCGGTTGAATGAAGTTCGCTCATAAATTGTTTTTTTCAGTGATTGCGCTTCTTACAGTGATTTTTCTGCTCTTTGGAACTTTCATGCTGTCTTCCTATTTTGACCGGATGCTGGAACGGGAGACAGAACAGGGAAAACGGGAAAATCTTTTGTTTCAGACCATATATGATATGGTATATCAGAACATGGAAAAATACGGAGCGGAATTTGCTGGGATACAGGCAGGAAATTCCGCGACAGAACGGATGACGGATCAGAACGGTACGGAATGTATGATCCTTGAAACAGATGGCACGATCACTCTGGAGGGCAGCCTGAAGCTGCCGCAGGATGAGATCAGGAGGCTTGCGGAGGAAATGCTCCGGACTATGGATCCCGGTGCAGATCAGGTCTACGGTGTCCGCAAGGTAGGAACGTGTTATTATCTGCTCAGCATCATCACAGATCAGGCAACGGATTCGGCAGATACGGTATATCTTGGGATTCTGAAGGACCTGAGCGGCATTTATGAAGAGCGGAGCAATATGATGCGACAATATGGTATTGCTCTGGCATGTCTGCTGGTGATCGGTGGTCTGGCTGCTTTTTTGCTGTCCAGATATCTGACCCGCCCCATAGAGCAGTTAAACCGCACTGCGGGAAGGATTGCAGGAGGGGATTTTGAGAAGAGAGCTGTCTATCAGGGCACAGATGAGATCGGAGAACTGTCCAGGAGCTTTAACCGGATGACGGACAGACTGGTACGCCAGATGGAGGAAAAAGAGCTGGAAGCAAAACAGAAGGAAGATTTTACGGTGGCATTTGCCCATGAACTCAAGACACCGCTGACTTCTATCATCGGATATGCGGATATGCTGAACTCCTATGAACTGACAGAACAGGAGCGGGGCGAAGCCACCTATTATATTTTCAGTCAGGGAAAACGTCTGGAAAGCCTCTCTCACAAATTGCTGGAGCTGGTGGGAATGGATAGACAGGAATTAGAATTCAAGAAGCTTCAGACGAAAGAACTGGAGGAAAATATCCGGGATACGATGCGGATCCCCTTTGGACGTAAAAGGATCCGGGGGAAGATCGATCTGGAAAGAGGAGTGATCTGGGGGGACAGGGATCTGCTTCTGTCACTGTTATATAATCTGTTGGATAATGCCGTAAAGGCTGTGGAAGAAGGCGGATTTATTCTGATGAAGGGAAGTAGGCGCACACAGGGATATGAGATCAAGGTGGTAGACAACGGCAGGGGGATCCCTCAGGAAGAGATCGCAAGGATCACGGAGGCTTTTTATATGGTGGATAAGTCCAGATCCCGCAAGGAGGGCGGAGCCGGTATCGGAATGGCTCTCTGTCAGAAGATCATTACCCTGCATCAGGGGGAACTGAAGATTGACAGCAAGCTTGGAGAAGGCACGGTAATGCGGTTATATTTTCCCGGGGAAATACATGCTGTAAAAAATAAAAGCAACAGGGGAGCAAAAGGCGGAATATGAAAAAACAGGAGAATAAGAACAGGCGCAATTTCCTACTATGTATGGGCGGACTGCTCGTGCTGATCGTATTTGCATTTGCAGGACCGGAAGGGCTGTTACGATTGCAGGATAAGAGCAGGCTGACTGGGTCAGTCAGTATATCAAATACAGGAACGGATTATACCGTCTGGAAGGAAGAGTATGAGACAGATACCGTGCGCAGACTTCAAAATCTGGCAGACGGTATCGCTTTGGGAAAACAGTACTATATCTCTGAACAGGATTATGAAGCTGCAACGGATGGTGAAATATATAGTTTGATCGATGAATATATTTTAAATACGGAATGGAATTACACTTTTCAGGATATGGGTGTGATCCCGGAGGATTATTTTTTCAAAAATATGGATACAGATCATATTTCCATCAAACGATATATTTTGTATGATGAAAAGCTGTCGGACGGAGTCGCGATCATGGCCTATGACATCTGTATGCGCATGAAGGAAGAGGAGGTTACGGGAGTCAGTATAGAGTGTGTCGTGGATTCTGAGACCGGAACACTCTATGCCATGAAGGTTGTATTGGAAGATGAGACAGAACCTGTCACCTGGGATGATATTGGTGCGGATGCCCCTTATTATTTTATCACCGATTATATGCAGTCTTATCTGCATGATTATGATTCCGGGACCTATATTGAAATCGAAGGAGAGGCACCTTATGATACCAATGCACAGATCATGTGGGATAAAGAAGCTGAAATAGAAGCGGAGGACCGGATGACCATGGAAAACGACAACGGTGAGTATTCGTGTGATCTTGCATATGGAGAGCATAAGCTGCATCTGACCGCAACACTGCTCAATGCTTCCGAAGGACAACTGGAGAAAGGCATCGGATATCTGTTCGGGATCCGTGAGATCGCAGAAAAGATACCGGGTTTTCTGCCGGATATCCAGTAAATACATTCCGGAAAATACAGGAATCCGGAAAAGCAGCCGGACAGTGATAGCAACGGTATAAAATAGAAAAATAAAGAATATATTTTAGAAAATAAGTCGGGGAGATACGACTGTTTATGATCACAGGAATAAAAAAACTTTTACAGCAGGCAGACCGGATCATATGGGGACCCTGGCTTATTTTTTTGTTGCTGGGAACCGGCTGTTATCTGATGCTTAGCTTACGATTCCTTCCCTTGAAGAATCTGCCTGCTGCACTCAGGCGTGTGTTTTTGCCGGAAAGCCGGAAGGGAACAGAGGGCAGGGGAGTATCTTCGTTTTCTTCCCTGACCACGGAACTGGCGGCCACCATTGGAACGGGAAATATTGTAGGGGTAGCCACTGCCATGGTACTGGGAGGGCCGGGTGCTCTGTTCTGGATGTTACTGTCCGGGATCATCGGGCTGTCGACCAAACTGGTAGAAAGCACACTGTGTGTCAGGTATCGTGTCAAAAACCAAAAGGGGGAACCGGCAGGCGGTCCGATGTATGTACTGCAAAATGCATTCCCACAGAAAACGGCAGGCAGGATCCTCGCCATGCTGTTTGCAGCATTTGCTGTGCTGGCTTCCTTCGGCATGGGAAATATGACACAGGGAAATTCTATTGCGGAGGCACTTTCGGTGACGTTTCAGGTAAAACAGACAGTCACGGGAATTGCGTTAAGTCTGCTTACGATTCTGGTGATTCTGGGAGGGATCGGAACCATTGCGAAGGTGACGGAATATCTGGTGCCCTGTATGGCAGTGTTTTATCTGTTTGGAACGGGAATGGTGATCTTTACCCATTTTAAGAATCTTCCCGCCGGTGTGGTGCAGATCCTGTGGGGAGCTTTCTGCCCGGAGGCTATGACAGGAGGGGCGGCAGGGACGATGCTTGCAGTGGAAAACGGAATCGTCCATTCCGGAAGAATGGCGATGCACTATGGGGTCTCCAGAGGTGTTTTCTCAAATGAAGCGGGACTGGGGGCGGCGGGAATCAGCGCTGCTGCCGCAGATACGTCAGATGCGGTGCATCAGGGATATATCAGCATGACGGGTGTCTTTATTGATACCATTGTGATCTGCTCTCTGACGGGGCTTGCCATTGCGGCCAGTGGAATGCTGGGGCAGAGGGACCCCTGGGGAGAAGTCCTGAACGGTACAGCCCTCATGATCGCTGTTTTTTCAGATACTTTCGGCAGAACAGGGGAATGGATGCTCACAATCTCCATTGTACTGTTTGCATTTGCCACGATTATCGCCTGGGAATATCAGGGGGAGAAAGCTTTTGAGTATCTGACGGGCGGCTGTGACCGAACCCAGTGGTATCGCCTGGGCTATGGACTGGTCACTTTTTTGGGAGCGGTCTGCTCGCTGGAAGCAGTGTGGGATTTTTCGGATATTTGTAACGGACTGATGGCAGTACCGAATCTGCTGGCGGTATTGACGCTGTCAAGAGGGATCTGTCGGGAAATACGGAAATATAATTTCCAAGAAATATAATTTCCGAGAAATATAAAATTTGAAATTAATGATTGAAGGGTTGCCGACACCATGATATGATAAATAAGATACAGCTGTCCGCGTTTATAAGAGCGTAAGAGAGGACAGTTGTATTTGTGTATACGATGAGCCAGGTACAGGTTCGTGCTTGCACAAGGATCTGTATTTGGCGAATGTACATCATCGAGCTTTTAAGCGAGATGGTGTATAAGTTAAGGAGTGAGATTATGGACAAGACCATTGAAAATTTTTTACGATATGTAAAGATCGATACCCAGTCCAGTGAAGAAAGCACCACCATCCCCAGTACCATGAAACAACATGATTTGGCCAGACAGCTGGTGAGCGAACTGGAGGCCATGGGGGCCGCAGAGATCACTTATGACAAGGAGCACTGTTATGTCTATGCCACAATTCCGGCATCCGCAGGCTGCGAGAAAGCTCCGGTACTTGGCTTCATTTCCCATATGGATACCTCTCCGGCGGTGACGGATACCAACGTAAATCCCCGGATTGTAGAGAATTACGATGGAAAAGATATTGTGTTGAATGCAGCAGAGAATATTGTCATGAAGGTGGAGGATTTTCCGGAACTGTTACATTATATGGGACAAGATCTGATCGTGACGGACGGAACGACTTTGCTTGGCGCGGACGACAAGGCCGGTGTGGCTGAGATCATGACCATGGCGGAGACTTTATTAATGCATCCGGAGAAAAAGCATGGTAAGATCCGGATCGGCTTTACCCCGGATGAGGAAGTGGGTGCTGGAGCCGATCATTTTGATGTGAAGCTGTTCGGTGCGGATTATGCCTACACCGTGGACGGCGGAGCGCTGGGGGAATTGGAATATGAAAACTTTAATGCAGCCGGAGCAAAACTCCATGTCTATGGCAGGAGTGTGCATCCGGGTTCCGCCAAGGGTAAAATGAAAAATGCCATTCTGATCGCGCAGGAGTTCCAGAAGCTGTTGCCGGTGGAGCAGAATCCAATGTATACCGAAGGCTATGAGGGATTTTTCCATCTGGATGCCCTAAGCGGCAATGTGGAGGAAACTACTGCGGACTATATTATCCGTGATCATAACAGACAGCTGTTTGAACAGAAAAAAGAGCTGTTTATGTCCTGTGCGGATTTCCTGAACCGGAAGTATGGGGAAGGCACTGTTGTGGTAGATGTGAAAGATTCTTATTATAACATGCGGGAGATCATGGAGCAGCACATGCATCTGATCGACAACGCGAAAGCTGCCATGGAAGAACTGGGAATCGAGCCCAAAGTATCTCCGATCCGCGGCGGTACAGATGGAGCCAGACTGTCCTTCATGGGGCTGCCCTGTCCGAACCTGTGCACAGGTGGAGAGAATTACCACGGCAGATACGAGTACGCCTGCGTACAGTCCATGGAGAAGACTACGGAACTGCTGATCGCCATTGCAGCAAAATATGCGAATCGATAAGATGAGAACAAAAACTGATTTGGAAAGGCAACATTTTTTTATATGACGAATGTAACACAAATGAACGAAACGGAGAGACAGTATTATTTTATGGAGAAAGCCTCCGGTCATGTGGCAAAGCTTGGAGAAAAGCTGGGCAGAAAGCCGACCTGCTGCGTGACGACTTTCGGGTGTCAGATGAACGCCAGGGATTCCGAGAAACTGGTGGGAATTCTGGAGAAAGTGGGCTATGAGATCATTGAGGACGAAAATGCGGATTTCGTGATCTACAATACCTGTACGGTCAGAGACAATGCAAATCAGCGCGTTTACGGAAGACTGGGGGTACTGAACGGTTACAAGAAGAAAAATCCCCATATGAAGATCGCCCTGTGCGGCTGCATGATGCAGGAACCTTCCGTGATCGAAAAGATCAAGACCAGTTATCGTTTTGTTGATTTGATCTTCGGAACCCATAATATTTTCAAATTTGCAGAGCTGTTATGCTCCCTGTTTGAAAATGAGGGAATGGTCATTGATATCTGGAAGGATACGGACAAGATCGTGGAAGACCTGCCGGTGGAGAGAAAGTATTCTTTCAAATCCGGTATCAATATTATGTTCGGCTGCAATAATTTCTGCAGCTATTGTATTGTCCCCTATGTCCGCGGCAGGGAACGCAGCCGTAATCCGAAGGATATCATTCGGGAGATTGAAGGCCTGGTGGCGGACGGTGTGGTGGAGATCATGCTGCTCGGACAGAATGTGAATTCCTACGGCAAGAATCTGGAGGACCCCATTACCTTTGCGCAGCTTCTGCAGGAAGTGGAGAAGATCGAAGGCCTGGAGCGGATCCGATTCATGACTTCCCATCCCAAGGATCTGTCGGAGGAACTCATTGAGGTAATGAAGCATTCGAAAAAGATCTGCAGACATCTGCATCTGCCCTTACAGTCCGGTTCCACGAAGATTTTAAAAGCCATGAACCGTCGTTATACCAAGGAACAGTATCTGGAGTTGGCGGAGAAGATCCGCAGGGAGATCCCGGATATGGCTATTACCACGGATATTATCGTAGGCTTTCCGGGAGAGACGAAAGAAGACGTGGATGAGACCATTGATGTGATCCGCCGTGTGAAATATGACAATGCGTTTACCTTTATTTATTCCAAACGTACCGGTACTCCGGCGGCAGCCATGGAACAGGTGCCAGAGGAGCAGGTGAAGGAACAGTTTGACCGGGTACTTAAGACCGTGCAGGAGACTGCCAGAGAACAGGTTAGCAGATATCAGGGACAGATTGCAGATGTGCTGGTGGAAGAGATCAACGAAAACGACCGCTCCATGGTCACCGGAAGAATGTCCAACAATACATTGGTACATTTTCAGGGGGATGCATCACTTGTGGGGAAGATAGTGAATGTATCGCTGGATGAATGCCATGGATTTTATTACACAGGTCATCAGGTGTAAAAGGAAAATAAAATGAAACAAGAGAAGGAAAAAGAACTTTGGGGAAATTGTGATATAGAGAAGGATATGTCCTGGAATATGTATCAGATTCTTGTGAACACGGCCGTAAGCGCAAACCTGATTGGGACGATTTGCAATTTCTGTATTCATGGGACGGAACTACCCACCATACTCTGCGGAGTATGCCTGTTGATGATCCTGATCATCGGATGTGCCGGATGGATTACCCAAAAGGTGCAATTACCTGCGGTTGTGATCATTTTAATACTTTCCTGGTTTGAGTTCCCTTATCTGTATTATTGCTATGGGAACACAGCCATTGTATATCTGATTCTTGGAATTGTGGGACTGGCAGTATTTTTCCCCAGAAGCATGGTGATTGCTTCTTATGCGTTCACCCTGCTGGAATATCTTGTAATCATGATGATCAGTTTTGAACGTCCTTCCAGATGGAGCAATATGGATGAAATCGGTATAATAGGAACAACTCTGGGATCTTTTATCATCGTAGCACTTTCCGTATTTACCATGATATTTGTACTGCTCAAAAGGTATGAAGAACAACGGAAACAATTGCTGACGCTCAGTGAAAATCTGGAATTTGCAGCAAATCATGATCCACTGACCAGACTGTATAATCGACGTTATCTGGTAAAACAGGTGGATGGGTGGATGCGGATACCAGGCAGGAATTTTTGGATCATACTGATGGATGTGGACGATTTTAAAGTAGTAAATGATACCTATGGACATGGATATGGTGATGATGTGCTAAGGGAAGCCGGCAGACTGATGCTGGAGGAAATGCTGGGAAAGGGAATTGCCTCCCGATTCGGCGGCGAGGAATTTATGCTGGTATTCGAAGAAGACAACCGTGAGCAGGTGCTGCAGGCGTTTCAAAATATTCAGGAGGGGTTAAGGAAATACTCTCAGGCAACCAAACAAACGGATATTACGATCAGCGGTGGAATGGAACGTTATGAGGCAGATAAACAGATGGATCTGTTGTTTACTTCTGCAGATCGTAAGCTATACGCCGCAAAAAATAATGGGAAAAATCGTATTGTAGAATAATTTGGCCAAAAAAATCTTGCCAAGAAAACGAAATAGAGATATGATAAGGCTCGTGTGACTTTATAAAAATTTTATAATTTCACACGAGTTTTGTATTATTAAGGAGATTGTTATGGAAAAACTAAAACCCAAGCTTTTCTCCGTGATGAAAAGCTACACGAAAGAACAGTTTGTAAAAGATGTGATCGCAGGTATCATTGTGGCGATCATTGCCCTGCCCTTATCCATTGCACTGGCACTGGCTTCCGGAGTAACACCGGAAAAGGGTATCTATACAGCAATCACCGCAGGCTTTGTGATCTCTTTCCTGGGTGGCAGCCGCGTACAGATCGCAGGTCCTACTGCGGCATTTGCCACTATCGTAGCCGGTATTGTGGCGAAGAACGGTATGGACGGACTGATCATCGCGACATTGTTAGCGGGTGTGATCCTGATACTGATGGGATTTTTACGACTTGGCAATCTGATCAAGTTTATCCCCTATACGATCACCACCGGTTTTACTTCCGGTATTGCTGTGACGATCTTTATCGGACAGATCAAGGACTTCCTGGGACTGACCATTGTCAGTGAAGAGCCGCTGATCGAGACCATGGACAAATTAAAAGCGGTATTTCAGTTTATATCCACCACCAATCTGCAGGCCCTTCTGGTGGGTGTGATCAGTCTGCTGATCCTGATCGTATGGCAGTATCTGCCGGGCTTCTGCAAGAAGATTCCCCCTTCACTGATTGCAGTACTGGTGGGAAGTGCCATGGTAGCACTGCTTAATATGAATGTAAACACCATCGGAGATCTGTATGAGATCTCCAATAAGCTCCCGACAATTTCTCTGCCGTCCTTCAGCCTGAAGACCGTACAGAATGTCCTGCCGGATGCTTTCACCATCGCTATTCTGGCGGCTATCGAGTCTCTGCTTTCCTGTGTGGTGGCAGACAGCATGGTGAATAGTAGACACCGCTCCAACATGGAATTGATCGCCCAGGGTGCCGGCAACATTACTTCCGCATTGTTCGGAGGAATTCCGGCTACCGGAGCCATTGCCAGAACCGCAGCCAACGTGAAAAACGGCGGACGTACCCCCATTGCAGGTATGGTACATTCTGTGACACTGCTGTTAATACTGGTGGTGCTGATGCCTTATGCGGCACTGATCCCCATGCCTACCATCGCAGCGATCCTGTTCATGGTGGCATACAATATGTGTGACTGGCGGAAGTTCGTAGGACTCTGCAGGACTGCACCCAAGAGCGATATCATCGTTCTGGTGACCACGTTTGTACTGACCGTTGTGTTTGATCTGGTGGTAGCCATTGAGGTAGGTATCCTGCTGGCAGCCATTCTGTTCATGAAACGTATGAGCGATGTGACGGAAGTGGAAGGCTGGAAATATGTGGACGATGAGGATGATGCGGACAGCCTGTCCTTAAGAGTCGTACCGCACAACACTATGGTTTATGAGGTCAGCGGCCCTCTGTTCTTCGGCGCAGCGGACAAGATCCTGAAGATCACACTGGATGAGAAGATGAATTGTCTGGTACTGCGTATGCGCAGCGTGAGCGCTATCGATGCCACAGCTATGCATAATCTGGAACAGCTATATACAGACTGCAAGAAGAAAAATATCCAGATCATTCTGTCCCATGTAGGGGAACAGCCCATGCACGTCATGGAGAAGAGCGGTTTCCTGGACAAGGTCGGCAGAGAGAATGTGTGTGCGCATATTGATGATGCACTGGAGCGCGCCGCACGGTTGGGATAAGGGGCAAAAACTATCATTTGTGGACGGGTTCTTTAATTTACAACCTCAATATTTTGTGCTAAGATAGATGCGGATACGCAAGCTTTTGCGTGTCCGCTTTGTCGTGTATTCTTTTACAGAACAGGAGAAAATCATGGCTGAATTGACACCAATGATGCAAAAATATATGGAGACCAAGGAGCAGTATAAGGACTGCATCCTTTTTTATCGCCTGGGAGACTTTTATGAAATGTTCTTTGACGATGCTATAGTAGCATCCAAAGAGCTGGAAATTGCACTGACCGGAAAAAGCTGTGGACTGGAGGAACGTGCTCCTATGTGTGGTATTCCCTATCATGCGGTGGAGACATATCTGGCCAGACTGGTCAGCAGGGGCTATAAAGTAGCCATCTGCGAACAGGTGGAGGACCCAAAGCTGGCAAAGGGACTGGTGAAGAGAGAGGTTATCCGTGTGGTGACCCCGGGGACCAACCTGGATGTCCAGTCGTTGGAAGCCAGCAAGAACAATTACCTGATGTGCATTGCCTATACCTCGGATGGAATCGGCATTTCCGCAGCGGATGTCACTACCGGAGATTATTATGTGACAGAGGTAGAAGACCTGCGGAAACTGAAGGACGAACTGATGAAATATGAGCCCTCGGAGATCATCTGCAATGAGGCCTTTCTGGTCAGCGGATATGATATGGAGGACTTGAAGTCCCGGTTACATATGTCGGTCAGCTCACTGGAGTCTCACATGTTCGATGATGACGGCTGCCGGCGGATCCTTATGAGACATTTTAAGGTGAATACTCTGATCGGCCTCGGTGTTGAGGAATTTCCTACAGGAATTCTGGCAGCAGGAGCATTACTGCAATATTTATATGATACCCAGAAGACGGATCTGGAACATTTTACTCATATTTCTCCCTATCTTACCAGCAAATACATGCTGTTGGACAGTTCCACCAGAAGAAATCTGGAACTGACAGAGACACTGCGGGAAAAGCAGAAGAGAGGGTCTCTGTTGTGGGTACTGGACAGGACGAAGACGGCCATGGGCGGCAGATTGCTGCGAAACTATATTGAGCAGCCTCTGATTGATAAGGAAGAAATGGAGAAACGTCTGGATGCAATCCAGGAACTGAATCAGGATTCCATCTCCCGGGACGAGATCAGAGAGTACCTGAATCCGGTTTACGATCTGGAACGACTGCTCAGCAAAGTAACTTATAAGACGGCAAACCCCAGAGATCTGATCGCTTTTCGTAACTCTCTGCAGATGCTGCCGCCTATCAAGACGGTGTTGTCGGGCTTCCAGAAAGAGGAGCTGGCAGCCATCCGGGAAGAAATCGATGGACTGGAGGACATTTATCAGCTGATTGACGAGGCGATCGTTGAGGAACCGCCCATATCTATTCGTGAAGGCGGAATGATCAAGGATCAGTTCGATGAGACTATAGATCATCTGCGTGCAGCCAAACATGACGGCAAACAATGGCTGGTCCAGCTGGAAGAAGAAGACAGAGAACGTACCGGGATCAAGAATCTCAAAATCAAAAAAAATAATGTGTTCGGCTACTTCTTTGAGGTGACCAATTCCTACAAGGATCTGGTGCCGGAGGATTATATCCGCAAGCAGACCCTTGCCAATGCGGAGCGGTATACCACACCGAGATTAAAAGAACTGGAAGATACGATCTTAAATGCGGAGGACAAGCTTCAGACACTGGAGTATGATATTTTCTGCAGAATCCGGGATACCATCGCACAGGAACTGGTACGTATCCAGAATACTGCCAAGGCGCTTGCAAAGCTGGATGTTTATGCATCCCTGTCCCTGGTGTCTGAGCGCAATCACTATGTACGCCCGAAGTTAAATGAAAAAGGTGTCATTGATATCAAGGATGGCAGACATCCTGTGGTGGAACAGATGATCACTAATGACATGTTCATTGCCAACGACACCTATCTGGATAATGGAAGTCATTGTATCAGCATCATCACCGGTCCGAATATGGCGGGAAAATCCACATATATGCGTCAGACGGCACTGATCGTGCTGATGGCACAGATCGGTTGTTTCGTGCCTGCCAGAAGTGCCAACATCGGCATTGTAGACAGAATCTTTACCCGTGTGGGGGCGTCGGATGACCTGGCCAGCGGGCAGTCCACGTTCATGGTGGAGATGAATGAGGTGGCGAATATTTTACGGAATGCCACATCCAAAAGTCTCCTGATCCTGGATGAGATCGGAAGAGGCACGTCCACCTTTGATGGCCTGAGCATTGCCTGGGCAGTGATCGAACATATCAGTAATCGAAAGCTTTTGGGAGCGAAGACACTGTTTGCCACCCATTATCATGAGCTGACCGAGCTGGAAGGCAAAATGAACAATGTCAACAACTACTGCATCGCAGTCAAGGAATGCGGAGACGATATTGTATTCCTGCGTAAGATCGTAAAGGGCGGTGCAGACAAGAGCTACGGTATCCAGGTGGCCAAACTGGCCGGTGTGCCGGATATGGTCATTGACCGTGCAAAAGAGATCGTGGAACAGCTGTCCGACAATGATATCACCGAAAAGGTGCAGAGTATCGCCATTGATAATAAGGGCGAGGGGAAAGCAAAAAAACAGCCAAAATACGATGAAGTGGATCTGGCGCAGATGTCTCTGTTTGATACGGTGACGGACGAGGATGTGCTGAAGGAACTGATGGAGATCGAAGTAACGACTCTGACACCGCTGGATGCACTGAATACTTTGTACCGCCTGCAGAATAAGTTAAAGAACCGCTGGAACGGCTAGAAAGCATAAGGGAGGAGATTTATGGGAATACATGTACTGGACTCCCGGACGATCGACAGGATCGCTGCCGGTGAGGTGGTGGAGAGACCAGCCAGTGTGGTAAAGGAACTGGTGGAGAATGCCATTGATGCTGGATCTACAGCAATCACGGTGGAGGCAAAGGAAGGCGGCATTGAATTCATCCGCGTGACGGATAACGGCTGCGGTATCGAGAGAGATCAGCTTCCTACCGCGTTCCTGCGCCATGCCACCAGTAAAATAGAGGATGCGGATGATCTGAACCATATTGCGAGTCTGGGATTCCGTGGTGAGGCTTTATCCAGTATCGCGGCAGTTTCCCGGGTGGAGATCATTACCAAGCGAAAGGAAAATCTCACGGGTACCCGCATGGTACTGGAAGGGGCGCGGGAGCAATCCATTGATGAAATCGGTGCACCGGACGGCACAACGTTCCTCATGCGGAACCTGTTTTTTAATACGCCGGTACGCCGGAAGTTCTTAAAACAGCCTGCCACAGAGGGCAGTTATATCACGGATCTGATGGAACATCTGGCATTGTCGAGACCGGATATTTCGTTTAAATTCGTACTGGGAAACCAGACCAGATTCCATACCTCCGGAAACGGTGACCTGCGGGAGGTAATTTACCGGATCTACGGCAGGGAGATTGCCGCAGAGCTGGTGCCTATCCAGATCGAAGAGAACGGCATCAAAGTCGAAGGATATCTGGGCAAACCGGTACTGGTGCGTTCCAACCGTAACTTCGAGATCTATTTTATCAACGGTCGTTTTATCCGCAGCGGTGTGATCGCCAAGGCTATCGAGGAAGGCTACAAGCAGTATCTGATGCAGCATAAGTTTCCACTGTGCGTACTGCATATCACCATGGATACGGAGACGGTGGATGTGAACGTACATCCTTCCAAAATGGATGTGCGGTTCTCTGACGGCATGGCATTTGCCAGAATGCTCAGTGAGAAGATCGCCATCACTTTGCGGAACCGGGAGATGATCCCGGATGCTTCTCTGGAGGATGAAAAGGCAATCCAGAAGAAAGAACAGGAAGAGAGAAGAGCTTCCTGGAAAGAACACACACCGGAAGTATTTGAAAAAAAGAGAGAAGAAAGCTATCGTGTCATGGAGGCAGCAAAATATGAAGCGGCTTCCAGGGACCGGAGAGAATTTATACAGAAACCTGTCTGGCAGGAAAATCATGCCGGGGTACAGACCAGTATCCGCAAGCCGGAGCTAATAGAGAACTCCACAGTGGGTGTTGCAGGAACTGTGACGGTGAAAAAAACGCAGGCCGTCCTGTACGGTAATACACCAGAAGTTTCCAAAGCAGTCAGCACCACAGCCGTACCGCAGGAAGATGATTTCTTCGTGGAGGCAGTGCCGCCGGAAGACAGGAAGAACCCGGTACAGGAACAGATGGCCACAACAACTGCTTCCGGACAGCCCACGGCATCGTCGCAGGATGCAGCTGCCGCCCCGGAACCGGAGATCAAAAATACCCAGCAGTTGAATCTGTTCGAGGAAAAACTGTTGTCCATGCAGAATCGCAGCCGTTACCGGATTATCGGTCAGGTCTTTGATACTTACTGGCTGATCCAGTTTGAAGACAAATTGTTCATCATTGACCAGCATGCGGCTCATGAAAAGGTAAAATATGAACGCCTGATGAAACAGTTTTATGAAAAGAGTGTGGTGTCCCAACGTCTGATGCCGGCGATTATTGTCAGCCTGACAGGGCAGGAGGAAAGCATTCTGCACACCTATGAGGATGCTTTTGCACAGCTGGGATTTGAGATTGATGCTTTCGGAGGCAACGAATATGCCCTCCGTAGTGTGCCAGTGGATCTCTACGGATGCAGTGAGAGGGAACTGTTCCTGGCAGTGCTGGATGAACTGTCCCAGGAGACCGGCAATCGCGGAAGTTTTCAGGTCATTGAGGAAAAGATTGCATCCATGTCCTGCAAGGCGGCGGTCAAAGGCAATAACCGTCTGAGCTTTCAGGAGGCGGAGAAATTGATCGACGAACTTCTGACCCTGGATAATCCCTACAACTGTCCCCACGGCAGACCCACTATTATTACCATGACGGAGACAGATCTGGAGAAGAAATTTAAGAGGATAGTATAATGCGTTTACTGATCAAACAGAGAGTGTTTTCCTGGACAGATTCCTATGATGTCTATGATGAAAATGAAAATCCAAAATATTTTGTAAAAGCGGAGTTTTTCTCCCTGGGACACCAGCTGCATGTATACGACAGAAATAACCATGAACTGGGAGTGATCAGACAGCGGCTGCTTACCTTTCTTCCGGCCTTTGAAATCGAGATCGGTGGCCGGGTCCGTGGTGAAATCCGCAAACAGTTTTCTTTTTTCAAGCCCAGATATGAGATCGACTATAACGGCTGGCGCGTGGAGGGAGATTTTCTGGGATGGGATTATGATGTATACAATGGATGCAGCAGTATCATCCATATCTCTAAAGAACTGTTTCACTGGGGAGATACGTATACTATTAATTTCTCCGATCCACAGGATGAACTGGAGGGTCTGATGCTGGTCATCGCCATCGATGCAGCAAACTGTACCCAGAACAACGGATAGCAGGATAAAAAGAGTAAGGAAAAAATAATGTCGGTAATACAGAATAAAAAGAAACCACTGGTGGTCCTGACCGGGCCGACGGCGGTGGGAAAGACAAAACTGTCCATCGCGCTGGCAAAAGCCATAAACGGAGAAATCCTGTCGGCAGATTCCATGCAGGTATATAAACATATGGATATCGGTTCTGCCAAGATCCGTCCGGAGGAGATGGAGGGGGTGCCCCATCATCTGATCGATATTCTGGAGCCCTGGGAAGAATTCAATGTAGTAGTGTTCCAGAAACATTGTCTGGAATGTATGGAGCAGATATATGACAGGAGCCATATCCCTATTCTGGTGGGAGGCACCGGATTTTACATTCAGGCGGTGCTTCGGGGCATTGATTTTACGGAAAACGAAGAGAACACCGAATATCGAAAAAAACTGGAACTTCTGGCAGAAGAACAGGGATCGGAGAGTCTGCATGAGATGCTGAAGAAGGTCGATCCCGTATCGGCGGAGAATATTCATGCCAATAATATCAAGAGAACCATCCGTGCTTTAGAATATTATGAACTGACAGGAGAACCGATCTCTGTACACAACGAGAGGGAAAAAGAACGGACAAGTCCCTATAATTTCAGCTATTTTGTGCTGACGGACGACCGGGAAAAGCTGTATGCACGGATCGAGGACAGAATCGATGAAATGATGTCACAGGGTCTGGTGGATGAGGTAAGACAACTGAAGGATATGGGATGCCGTAAGGGCATGACGTCCATGCAGGGACTGGGCTACAAGGAGATTCTGGAATATCTGGATGGAGAATGCAGCCTGGAAGATGCGGTCTATACCTTGAAACGGGATACCAGGCATTTTGCCAAGAGACAGCTGACATGGTTTCGCAGAGAGAGTGAAGTCACCTGGATCGACAAGGGCCGGTTTGATTATAACGAAGAGAAAATATTGGAATACATGATCAGAGAATTAGGAGAAAAAGAGATTTATGAGAAGCAGTAATGAAGAGATCTACCTGTCTATGGGAATCAGCAAGACCGTATATGATTACGGCTGCACCATTGAGAAAAGTTTAAGAGACCGCTTTGATGAAGTGGATAGTAACGCGGAATACAATCAGTTAAAGGTGGTAAATGCCATGCAGCAGCATCAGGTCAGTGAGGCCTGCCTGTTGGGCACTACCGGTTACGGCTACAACGATCTTGGAAGAGATACCCTGGAGGCTGTCTATGCAGCGACTTTCCATACGGAGGATGCACTGGTGCGCCCTCAGATCACCTGCGGCACGCATGCACTGGCATTGGCTCTGATGAGCAATTTAAGACCTGGAGACGAACTGTTGTCCCCGGTAGGCAAACCCTATGATACGCTGGAAGAAGTCATCGGTATCCGCCCGTCGAAGGGATCGCTGGCAGAATACGGTGTGACTTATCGCCAGGTGGATCTGCTGCCGGACGGAAGCTTTGATTACGATAAAATCCGTGAGAATATCAATGAGAAAACTCATCTGGTAACGATTCAGCGATCCAAGGGCTACCAGACCAGACCCACCCTGTCCGTACAGCGGATCGGCGAACTGATCGCCTTCATTAAAGGTATTAAGCCGGACGTGATCTGCATGGTGGATAACTGCTACGGAGAATTCGTGGAGACCATAGAACCTTCCGACGTGGGTGCGGATATGATCGTAGGATCTCTCATCAAGAACCCCGGAGGCGGACTGGCTCCTATCGGCGGATATATTGCTGGAAAGAAAGAATGTGTGGAAAATGCGGCATACCGTCTGACCTCTCCGGGACTGGGCAAGGAAGTCGGCGCTTCCCTTGGCATTTTGAAAGATTTTTATCAGGGATTTTTCCTGGCTCCCACGGTGACGGCGGGAGCACTGAAGGGTGCGATCTTTGCAGCCAATGTCTATGAAAAATTAGGTTTTGCGGTAGTACCGAACGGCAGTGAGAGCCGACACGATATCATTCAGGCAGTGACCTTCGGTCAGCCTGAGGGGGTTATCGGCTTCTGCCAGGGAATTCAGGCGGCGGCACCGGTAGACAGTCATGTGACACCGGAACCCTGGGATATGCCGGGATATGATGCACAGGTCATTATGGCAGCGGGAGCATTTGTTTCCGGTTCCTCCATTGAGCTGTCTGCGGACGGCCCCATCAAGCCTCCGTATGCAGTGTATTTCCAGGGCGGACTGACCTGGCAGCATGCCAAATTCGGTATTCTGAAATCCCTGCAGGTACTGGTACAAAAAGGTCTTGTGACGGAAGAACAGATCCGGAAAGCATGTAGAACTACATTGAAAAATACGAATCCTGTAGAAAAAGCGCAAAATAAAATCTACTAAATTTGTGTACAGAAGAAGCTTTTTGTGATAGTATAAAAAGACGTATGGAAGACAGGCTCACGGGGAGACTGTTCAGCCATGGAGAGTACACAGAAGAAAGAAGAGGAACTACCTTGAAGAGAATTAATTGGGTTTTGATCGTCCTGGTACTGATCGGATTTGTGATCGGCAGATTTATAGGGACTTATTTCGACGGTACTTTTCTGAATTACGGACAGAATTTCGGCCTCAGCAGTCCAGTGGAACTGAATCTCGGTTTCATTATTCTGACTTTCGGGCTGGAGTTTAACATCACGATCGCCAGTGTGATCGGCGTGATCATAGCGTTCGTGGTATACCGTTTTATCCGTTAGGCAGCATACGTCGGAGCAGGCAGAAGGAGACTTATGCCCGAGAAGAATGTACAGGTAAATACAGACCGGGGACTTCCCTATGAGAGATTTCTGCAGTTCGGACCGGAGAATCTTACGGAGGCGGAATTGCTTGCGGTGATTCTGCGAACCGGGACGAAGGAGGATTCCGCGGTGGCGCTGGCTGAGAAGGTACTGGCACTGGCCACCTATCCGAGAGAAGGACTGCTGGGTCTGCATGATGTGAGTGTGGAAGAACTGATGGAGATCCGGGGCATCGGCATGGTGAAAGCGGTGAAACTAAAATGCATCGCCGAACTGTCCAACAGGATGAGCCGGGCCAAAGCCAGAGAGGGGATCTGCTTCACCAGAGCGGATCATGTGGCGGAATATTTTATGGAAAAGCTCAGACACAGGGATACCGAATGTGTGTATCTGCTCTGTCTGGATGCCAAAGGACAGCTGATCCGTGAGAAGAAATTGTCGGACGGCAGCGTCAATATGGCACTGATCTCTCCCAGAGAGATATTTTTGGAGGCGTTAAAGGACAAGGCAGTCAGTCTTATCCTCGTGCACAATCATCCCAGCGGAGATCCCACTCCCAGCAGATCCGACAGGGAGCTGACGGAAAATGTGGCAAAGGTGGGAAACCAGATGGACATTCCGCTGTTAGACCACATTATTATTGGCGATAACAGGTATACTAGCTTCAGAGAGCAAAAATTTTTGATATAAGAAAGGGATAACGACAGTGGCAAACAATGCATTTGGTATCGACCTTGGTACCAACAATATAAAGATCTATAACCGCAATGATGACAATATCATGATCGAAAAAAATATGATTGCCATCGAGAATAAGAATACTTTATTTGCTTATGGTAACTCTGCATTTGAAATGTATGAGAAAGCTCCCAGCAATATTCATATTTCTTATCCGCTTTCCAATGGTGTGATCGCGGATATCAAAAATATGGAGACGCTGGTAAAGTATTTTATCGGTGATCTTCAGAAGGGCAATACCAAGCCTTCTGATTTCTTCATTGCAGTGCCTACGGATGTTACCGAGGTGGAAAAAAGAGCATTCTATGATCTGATCAAAGGAGCTAACGTAAAGGCCAAGAAGATCATGGTAGTGGAGAAGGCCGTGGCAGACGGTCTGGGTCTGGATATCGATGTAAAAAATTCCCAGGGTGTCCTGGTGGTGAATGTCGGCTATGAGACCACGGAAATCTCCATCCTGTCACTGGGCGGTATCGTACTGAGCCGTCTGATCAAGGTGGGCGGCATGAAATTTGATGATGCCATCCGTGCGGCAGTCAGAAGAGAATTCTCTCTGATCATCGGTGGCAAGACGGCTGAGAATGTGAAGATTGCCCTGAAGGAACTGGAAGAAGAAGGAAAGGGTGCTGTAGTATACGGCAGAGACATTGTCACCGGTCTGCCGGTGGAGCGTGAGATTCCTACAAGAATGGTGGACGAGTCTCTGGAGGAGCACTTTAATACCATTATTGATAATGTAAAGGTGATACTGGAGAGAACACCCCCTGAACTGGCAGCGGATATTTACCGTCACGGTATTTATCTGACCGGAGGAGCATCCCAGGTAAGTCATCTGGCAGAGAGACTGGCAACCGGTACCGGACTGCATGTGAATGTGGCTGAGAATCCGCTGACCAGCGTGGCAACAGGACTTGCCAAGATCATCAAGGATGATAACTATAAAACGGTAGCTTATGCAATTGAAGGGATGAGTAAATGAGCCCAGTCGTAAAAAGAAAAGGGGAGAGGTT
>OKTW01000232.1_pt1 | contig 36343 bp, 34 predicted proteins | sample 1606371 | NCBI WGS metagenome assembly OKTW01 (sample SAMEA3879568, study PRJEB24766) | human gut metagenome | biome: human-associated habitat; feature: feces | place: USA | collected 1985/1987
GGATGAATGTGCTGAAGAAAGAAGGACGTATCAAGTATCACCGGGAAGGTCAGAGTGGGTATTGGGAAGTTAAAAAGGCTGATACACGTTTATTGTGAAATAGAAAATACTGTGCTAATATATATTTATATGGAAACACTATGAAATTATAATTAGTATATGAGGGACGTAGAATATGAATAATCATATTTCAGATATTTATATCAAATCATTTAAAGGAATAAGCAATTTAAAACTGAAAGACATAAAGTTGATTAATATATTAACCGGCGGTAATAATAGTGGGAAGACAAGTGTTTTAGAAGTCATTCAGAATATGAAAAATTCAGCTGATCTATTATTGGATGAATTTGAAACAGCAATCCATACATCTGCAATGAATAAAACTTTTAAGTGGATTATAGAAAGCTGTAAAAAATTAAATGTTCAGGTGTTTATGACATCTCATAGTAAAGAGGAAATAGACAAAGTGCTCAAATGTTCACCTGAATGTAGATGATATGGCTATATATACATTATACAAGGATTCGGAAGGTACATCCGTTAGAAGGCTGGATGGAAAAATGGCAATTGAAGCACAGGATGAAATGGGATTGGAGTTAAGAGAATGAATAGTAATATATAAAAAGGTCGATATGTCTTTATTGTGAGATAGAAGACATTGTGTTAAAATACATTCATATAGAAATGTCTTAAAATACACGAAATTGGATGGGAGTTAAGATAGTAGAATGGAAAAGAGGAAAAAACTGCCGATTGGCATTGATAATTTCGAAAAAATCCGCAAGGATGATTTTTACTATGTAGATAAGACAAAGTTAATAGAACAGCTTTTGGAAAAATGGGGAGAGGCGAACCTTTTTACAAGACCGAGACGGTTTGGCAAGTCTCTGAATATGAGTATGCTCCGCCATTTCTTTGAAATAGGCACAGATCCGTCATTGTTTGATGGGCTATATATATCACAGAAGACGGAATTGTGTGAGAACTATATGGGAAAATTCCCGGTCGTATCTGTCAGCTTAAAAGGAGTTGAAGCAAGTTCATATGAAGGGGCGTGTCGTTTATTAGGTAAGGTGATTAACGAAGAAGCGAGACGTCTGGGATTCTTAGAGGAAAGTGAAAAACTGGAAGAAAGAGAAAAAGTAATTTTTCGTGAACTGCTAAAACCAGATATGCGTGAAGATGTACTTGCATACAGTATCAGAGAACTCACAGAACTTTTGGAAAAGCATTATGGAGAAAAAGTGATTGTACTGATTGATGAATATGACGTGCCACTTGCGAAGGCAAATGAGCAGGGATATTATGATGAAATGGTATTATTGCTTCGCACTTTTTTGGGAAATGCATTGAAAACAAATGAAAGCCTGAAATTTGCAGTACTTACAGGATGTCTGCGTGTGGCAAAAGAAAGCATTTTTACAGGACTGAATAATTTTAAAGTGTATCCGCTTACAAAAGTGGTGTTTGATGAATCCTTTGGATTTACGGACGAAGAAGTAAAAGAGATGCTTCATTATTATGAGCAGGATAGTCATTATGATACGGTGAAAGAATGGTATGATGGATACCGTTTTGGTAAAGTAGATGTGTATTGTCCATGGGATGTGATTAATTATTGTGATGAACATTTGGATGATCCGACAGCAGAGCCGCAGAATTACTGGTCAAATACAAGTGGCAATGATGTAATTAAACATTTTGTTGATAGTATTTATACAGGAAAGGAAGTTACAAAATCAGAACTGGAAAGGTTGGTAAATGGTGGAGAGGTACAGAAGAACATAAGTCAGGAATTGACTTATAAAGAACTGTATGGGTCTATGGATAATATATGGAGTGCACTTTTCATGACCGGTTATCTGACACAGAGAGGAGAGCCGGAAGGAAATCGTTACAATCTGGTTATTCCAAATCAGGAAATCAGGAATATTATTACAGAGCACATCATGAGAATGTTTAAAGAAGATGTGTCAAAAGATGGTCATATGGTAAATGAATTTTGCAATGCATTAGAGGATGGTGAAGCGGATATTGTAGAAAAGCTGTTTACAGAATATATGAAAAAAACAGTCAGTATCAGAGACACATTTGTGCGTAAAGCTACGAAAGAAAACTTTTACCATGGTATTTTATTAGGAATTTTAAGCTTTAAAGGCGGATGGATGGTAAAATCAAATAAAGAAGCCGGAAATGGTTTTAGTGACATTATGATTTGGCTGGATGATTCAGAAATTGGCATTGTTATAGAAGTAAAATATGCTGAGGCTGATAATATGGAAACAGAGTGTAAAAAAGCACTGGAACAGATAGAAAAGAATCGATATGAAGAAGCATTTCAGAAAGATGGTATCCATAGAGTATTAAAATATGGAATTGCATGTAATCGGAAGAAATGTAAGGTGCTCATGGAAAAATAAATAGGATGTATAGAAGAATTGAGAGTGCGGAAATCCCCCGCACTCTCGCTCCATTTTAAACTCAATTCACATTGTATCAGAATGTCCTTCCAGCGGAAGACCTGGCTTGAGTAGATAATAAGATATCCAAGGCCTTCTTTGGCGGCCAGAAATTCACCGATGATGACGCCGACCAGACATAATCCGATATTAACTTTCATGTTACTGATAATAGCCGGAATAGAATAAGGAAGGATTACTTTGGTCAGTACATGCAGATGGTTCCCTCTGAGGGTATAGATTAACTTAATCTTTCCGGGATCTGTAGAGCGGAAACTGGTATACAGATTGAGTATACTGCCGAAGATAGCGACGGACATTCCGGTTACAATGATCGTGGTTTTTGTAGCGCCAAGCCAGACAATAAGAAGAGGGGCCAGTGCAGATTTCGGAAGGCTGTTTAATACGACAAGGTAAGGTTCCAGGATTTCCGAAAGGTTATTACTGTACCACAGAAGAATTGCAAATAATATACTGACGAAAATAACAAGAAAGAAACTGACGAAAGTTTCGTATAAGGTGACGCCGAGATGTAGAAAAATACTATGATCCGAAATCATTAAGAGTAAAGCATTCATGATCTTGGAGGGACTGCTGAAGATGAAAGAATCTATGATCTGGTGTGACGCACAAAATTCCCAAAGGAATAAAAATCCCGTTAAAAGGAAGATCCGGAAGAATATAACCAGCAGTCTGTGAAAATGATAATGTCTGAGATAGTGCCGGTGTCCGGTGGAAAGTGCCGCCGGAGCACCGGTACCTAGGCTTTTATGAAGATTTTTCATCCTGATTTAGCTCCTTCCATATCAGATTAAAATAAGATTTGAATTCCGATGCATTTCGTCTGTTCATAGGAGTATCTTCTTCCAGATGAAAGATAAGCGGAATAGTCTGAATGATGGCTGCCGGACGACGGGAAAGAACAATTACCCTGTCGGCAAGAGAAATGGCTTCCGAAAGATCGTGTGTTACAAGAAGCGCGGATTTCTTCTCATTTCGGATGATCTGTCCGATATCATCGCCAACCTGTAACCGGGTCTGGTAATCAAGGGCGGAAAAAGGTTCATCCAGAAGTAATAGTTCCGGTTCCAGAACTAATGTACGGATCAGGGCAGCACGCTGGCGCATTCCTCCGGATAATTCCGAAGGCCTGGAATTCTCAAAATCACTCAGACCATAGATGTTAAGAAGTTCATGTGCCCGCTTTTTCGTCCGGGCCGTCAGAGCATGCTGGATTTCCAGCCCAAGGATCACATTGTTATAGATCGTGCGCCATTCAAACAATTCATCGTGTTGCAGCATATATCCTACATTAGTTGTACTCTCTTTCAGGTGTCTGCCATTGATTGTGATCTGTCCGTCACTGCAAGGCAAAAGACCGCAGATCAGAGAAAGCAGCGTGGATTTTCCACAGCCGGAAGGTCCCACGATGGCGGCAAATTCCCCTTTGTTCAAAGAAAATGAGATATCAGACAGGGCCGGGGTTTCCCCTTCTAAAGTATGATACGTATAAGAAATATGCTGTAGGTTCAAAATCTGTTCCATAGGAACCTCCTGGATGTGAAGTATATAATATGATATGACCGGAACAGAAAATAGGTGAATAAAAAGGGCGGGTGTGATAAAATGCTGATATGTAGAGAAGAGAGGATAATTAGATGTTAACAAAGATAAATTACCAGAAAGAACTGGATAAACTGATCGATCATCTGCAAAAAGAAGAAAAGGTACCAACCCTTCTCCTTCACAGCTGCTGTGCTCCGTGCAGCAGTTATGTGCTGGAATACCTGAGCAATTACTTCAGGATCACGGTACTTTATTACAATCCGAACATTTACCCGGAGAGTGAATACAGCAAGCGCATCATTGAACAGCAGACACTGATCGGGGCGATGTGTACGAAATATCCGGTACAGTTCATTGCGGGCAGCTATGAGAAAGAGAAATTCTATGCGATGGCAAAGGGACTGGAAGAAGTAAAAGAAGGCGGCGTGCGCTGCTTCAAATGCTATGAACTCCGCTTAAGAGAGGCCGCAGAGATTGCAAAAGCCGGAGGATATGAGTACTTCACGACGACGCTCAGCATCAGCCCGCTTAAGAATGCAGCAAAATTGAATGAGATAGGATTAAAACTTGCAGAAGAGTATGGCGTGGCATATCTGACGTCAGATTTCAAAAAGAAGAACGGATATAAGCGATCCGTAGAATTATCCGCACAGTACGGACTTTACCGGCAGGACTACTGTGGCTGTGAGTTCTCCATGCGCCAGCGTCTGGAAGAACAGCAGGCACGAAAAAACAGTGAAAATGCATAAATGGAATCAGAAAATTGCATGGATTAAGAAAAAAATCACGTTTTAGAGTGAATAAATATGTAAATTTCTGTAATAATATTTGCTTTTACGCGGAAATGTGTTAAAATCGGAAACAGTAAACTTAAAAATGAAAGGAAGAAATCCATATGGCACAGTTATGGGGAGGCCGTTTCACAAAAGAAACAGACCAGTTAGTATATAATTTCAACGCTTCCATTACATTTGACAAAAGATTCTATAAGCAGGATATCAAAGGCAGTCTTGCACATGTAGCAATGCTTGCAAAGCAGGGAATCTTAACGGAAGAAGAAAAAGAACAGATCACAGACGGACTGAATGGCATTTTGGCAGATGTAGAGTCCGGAAAATTAGAAATATCAGATAAATATGAAGACATCCACAGCTTTGTGGAAGCAACACTGATCGACCGCATCGGCGATCCGGGAAAGAAACTTCACACCGGACGAAGCAGAAATGACCAGGTTGCATTAGATATGAAGCTTTTCACCAGAGACGAGATCCACGAGATCGACGCACAGTTAAAAGAACTTCTGGAAGTGATCCTTCACGTGATGGAGGAAAATGTCGAGACATACATGCCTGGATTCACACATCTTCAGAAAGCGCAGCCGATCACACTGGCCCACCATATGGGAGCATATTTTGAAATGTTCCGCAGAGACCACGAGAGACTGCAGGACATCGCAAAGCGTATGAATACCTGTCCGCTCGGTTCCGGAGCACTTGCGGGGACAACCTATCCGCTGGACCGTGAGTACACAGCCGAATTACTTGGATTCGACGGACCGACACTGAACAGCATGGACGGGGTATCCGACAGAGATTACTTATTAGAACTGTTATCTGCACTCAGCATCATCATGATGCACCTGAGCAGATTCTGTGAGGAAGTCATCATTTGGAATTCGAATGAATACCAGTTTGTGGAGATCGATGACGCATACAGCACCGGAAGCAGTATCATGCCGCAGAAGAAGAACCCGGATATCGCAGAACTCGTAAGAGGTAAGACAGGACGCGTATATGGTGCATTAAATGCACTGCTTACAACGATGAAAGGTATTCCTCTTGCATACAATAAAGACATGCAGGAAGATAAAGAATGGGCATTTGATGCCATGGATACCGCAAAGGGATGTATCACATTATTTGCCGGCATGTTAAAGACCATGCAGTTCAATAAAGACCGCATGGAAGAAAGTGCAAAACACGGATTTACCAATGCGACAGATGCAGCAGATTATCTGGTAAATCACGGTGTACCATTCAGAGATGCACATGGTATCGTGGGAAAACTGGTACTGACATGCATTGAGAAGAAGATTCCGTTAGATGAACTTCCACTGGAAGAGTACAGAAAGATCTCGCCGGTATTTGAAGAAGATATCTATAAAGCAATCGATCTTGAGACATGTGTGAATAAGCGTGTCACCATAGGAGCACCAGGAAAAGATGCTATGGCAAAATCAATTGCGGCTTATCAGAAATATATGGAAGAATATTAAAATATACATTTATAAATACTAGTACATGTCATACGGATGAAGGTAGCGTAAGGCTGTATTAAGGAATGATAAAAAGAAAGGGAGAGAACAAAGATGGAGAAGAAATTAAGAGTAGGTATTTTAGGAGCAACAGGAATGGTTGGACAGCGTTTTATCTCATTGCTTGAAAATCACCCTTGGTTCGAGGTTGTAACTGTAGCAGCAAGCCCACGTTCAGCAGGAAAAACATATGAAGAAGCCGTAGGCGGACGTTGGAAAATGGATACACCGATGCCGGAAGGTGTAAAGAACTTAATCGTAAAGAATGTAAATGAAGTAGAAGAAGTTGCTTCTACTGTAGATTTTGTATTCAGTGCCGTAGATATGACAAAAGATGAGATCAGAGCGATCGAAGAAGAATATGCAAAGACAGAGACACCTGTAGTATCTAATAACAGTGCTCACCGCTGGACAAAAGACGTGCCGATGGTAGTTCCGGAGATCAATGCAGCACACTTTGACCTCATCAAGACTCAGAAAGAGCGTCTCGGAACAACACGCGGATTTATCGCAGTAAAACCAAACTGCTCAATCCAGAGCTATACACCTGCACTTGCAGCATGGAAAGAATTTGGACCAAAAGAAGTTGTTGTAACAACATACCAGGCAATCTCAGGAGCAGGAAAGACATTCAAAGACTGGCCGGAAATGATCGAGAATATCATTCCATACATCGGCGGAGAAGAAGAAAAGAGTGAAAAAGAACCTCTTCGTGTACTCGGAACACTGGAAAACGGAGAAATCAAACTTGCAGAAGAACCAAAGATCACATGCCAGTGCTTAAGAGTTCCTGTACTCAACGGACATACAGCAGCTGTATTCATCAACTTCGAGAAGAAGCCAACTAAAGAACAGCTGATCGAGAAATTGGAAAGCTTCAAGGGATTCCCACAGGAAGCAGAACTTCCAAGTGCTCCAAAGCAGTTCATCCAGTATCTGTCAGAAGATGACAGACCGCAGGTAAAAGCAGATGTTAACTACGAAAACGGAATGGGTGTATCTATCGGACGTCTGAGAGAAGACAGTATGTATGATTACAAATTCATCGGACTGTCACACAATACTGTCCGTGGTGCAGCAGGCGGAGCTGTGCTTTGTGCCGAAGCACTGACTGCTAAGGGATATATCCAGGCGAAATAAATGTAATTGCTATTTAATCCATGAAGCGGCTGATATCCGGCCGGAAGAAAAGTAAGAAAGTCCGGTTGCGTGCTGATTCGATTATGGAGTATTTCTAAAGTATAAAAATACTAACCATGATCTCATATGCACGCAACCGGACTTTCTTACTTTTCTTCCTTACGTTATCGCATGCTGTAATGTGTTAAATAACAATTGCATTCATATATACTTCCATGTTAAAATAATCCAAAGCATATTTTCAAAAAAAGTCTACGGTGATATCACTATCTTAAGTCTTACAGCATTTCGGAAATCTATGCTTTTATACCAGATTGATATAATAAGCAGGAGAGATTTCGAGTGAGAGACGGAAAAATCCTCCTGTAAAAAAGAGCAAAGGAGGAATATAATATTTCAAAATATAACATAAAAAACAACCTCAACCCCAACATCAGAAACGGAGGCAGACCTTATGGACAGAGAATTATTAAACTACACACAAAACAGAGAACTTTCCTGGCTGAGATTTGACCAGCGGGTATTGGAAGAAGCAAGAGATAAGAGTGTGCCATTACTGGAACGCATGAAATTTGTAGCCATTTTCACGAGTAATCTGGATGAATTCTTTATGATCCGTGTCGGAAGTCTCTATGATATGGTGCAGACAGATGAAAAACACAGGGACAGCCGTTCGGGAATGACACCGCAGGAGCAGCTGGATGCGATCTATGAAGCGGTTGCGCCGCTATACAAAGAACGGGATAAGACCTATACAGAGATCAAGAAAGAATTGTCTCCATACGGAGTCTGCGGACTGGATTTTAAAGAACTGGAAGCGGATGAGAAAAAGTATGTGAAGAAATATTTCAAAGAGCAGATCCTTCCGGTACTGTCGCCGCAGATTGTTGACAGCAGTCATCCATTTCCACATCTGCTGAACAAAGATATTTACGTAACAGCAAGTCTGAACAAAAAAGAACAAATGCTCGGCATCGTTCCGGTGCCGACGTATGTATCCGACATCCTGATGCTTCCGGGACACGACATCCGCTATATCCGCATGGAAAAGGTAATCATGGAATACCTGCATCTGGTATTTGACCAGTACGAAGTATCCGATCCGAACTATATTTGCGTGACAAGAAATGCAGATGTATCTCCGAATGATGAGGCACTGGAAGTGACCGATGATTTCCGCAAACTCATGCAGAACACGTTACATAAACGCCGCCGGATGGCAGTCGTAAGATTAGAGACAGCAGAGAAATTATCAGCAAAGATGCAGGAATATTTCTGTGAAAAATTCAAGATCACACCGGCACAGATCTTCAGGACAAAAATGCCGATGAAATTGGATTACATGTTCTCCATCGCAGGAAATCTTCCGGAATCCATGAAACGGTCACTGGTCTATGAACCATTTTCCCCGCAGAAATCTGCACACGTACAGGAAGGAAGTATGTTAAAGCAGGTGAAGAAACAGGATATCCTGTTATTCTATCCATACGAAAGCATGGATCCGTTCCTGAAGCTGATCAAAGATGCATCTGCCGATCCGAATGTCATGACGATCAAGATCACAATCTACCGTCTGGCGAAGAAGGCGAGGCTGGTGGAATATCTCTGTGCGGCCGCGGAAAATGGCAAAGAAGTCACGGTGCTGATCGAGCTGCGTGCCAGATTCGATGAACAGAATAACATCGACTGGTCGGAACGACTGGAAGAGGCGGGCTGCCGCGTTATTTATGGATTTGACGGATATAAGGTGCATTCCAAGATCTGTCTGATCACATACAGGAACCGCAATGACATCCAGTATATCACACAGGTCGGAACCGGCAATTATAACGAGAAGACAGCTGCCATGTATACCGATCTGTCCTTGATGACTGCTGATCCGCGAATCGGACAGGACGCCGCAGAATTTTTCAAGAATATGTCCATCGGCAATCTGCAGGGCAGCTATCAATACCTGATCGTATCACCGGTCAGCTTAAAGAGCAGTATCCTGCAGATGATGGACGAAGAGATTCGGAAGGGGAAAGACGGACGCATCGTGATGAAAATGAACTCTGTAACCGATGTGGATTTCATTCGAAAAGTATCCGAGGCGTCGCGTGCAGGAGTCCGGGTAGACTTGATTGTTCGCGGAATCTGCTGTATACTACCGGGAGTACCGGAATATACAGAAAATGTCAGAGTGATGAGCGTGGTTGGCCGCTATCTGGAGCACCCGCGTATCTTCAGTTTCGGAACCGGAAAAGAACAGAAGATCTATATCGGTTCCGCTGACATGATGACAAGAAATACAGAAAAACGAGTGGAAGTTGCGTGCCCGGTATTAGACGAACAGATCAGACGGCAGATCAATCATGATCTGAAAGTCATGTTAAGCGATAATGTCAAAGTCAGGGTGATGCAGAAGGATGGCACTTATACAAAACGTAAGTTAAAAGATGAGTCTTCCGGGAAAATGATTGATTCGCAGGCGGTTTTTATGGAAGAAGCGTTAAAGGCAGCGGAAGAGGTGCAGAAGAAAGAGCAGGCGAAGGCCCAAAAGAAATCAGGTGGATTTGCAACGAATCTGGTCAGGAAAATTTTGCATATGCTGCATAAGTAAATATACCAGAGACAGACAGTGGGAAGTGTCCGGATAACTAAGTAGAAAAGCTGTCACTCGTATACACAGACAAAGGAGTAACATAATTTCATGGGGAAATCATTATACATTGCCGAAAAACCCAGCGTTGCGCAGGAGTTTGCCAAGGCATTGCATATCAATACAAAACGAAAAGACGGATATCTGGAATCGGAGGAGACGATCGTAACCTGGTGTGTCGGACATCTGGTCACGATGAGTTATCCCGAAGAATATGATCCTGCATTAAAAAGGTGGAGTCTCGAGACTCTGCCTTTTATCCCACAGGAGTTCAAATACGAAGTCATTCCTGCGGTGGCGAAGCAGTTTAGGATCGTGTCGGGACTTTTAAACCGTGAAGATGTAGATACCATTTATGTCTGCACCGACTCGGGGCGCGAGGGAGAATACATTTACCGTCTGGTAGAACAGCAGGCAGGTGTGAAGGGAAAGAACCGGAGACGTGTGTGGATCGATTCGCAGACAGAAGAAGAGATCCTGCGTGGAATCAAAGAAGCAAAAAATTTAAATGAATACGACAATCTGGCAGCATCCGCATACTTAAGAGCGAAAGAAGACTATCTGATGGGAATCAATTTTTCCAGACTTCTGACTTTAAAATACGGCAACAGTATATCCAATTATCTGAATACGAAATATTCTGTCGTATCGGTCGGACGTGTGATGACCTGTGTCCTTGGCATGGTCGTGCGAAGAGAACGGGAGATCCGCGAGTTCGTAGAGACGCCGTTCTACAGAGTGTTAAGTACAATTGGAGAGAAAGGTTCGACGTTCGAGGGAGAATGGAGAGCGGTCAAAGGTTCAAAGTGGTTCGAATCTTTTGATCTCTATAAGGAAAATGGATTTAAGGAAAAAGAAAAGGCAGAAGAACTGATCCGGTATTTAAGCACAGACCAGCCGGTTGGAAATTCCCCGCTGACCTGCCAGATTGTATCCATCGAAAAGAAAAAAGAAAAGAAGAATCCGCCGCTGTTATTCAACCTGGCAGAGATTCAGAATGAATGTTCCAAACGTTTCAAGATCAGTCCGGATGAGACCCTCCGCATCATTCAGGAATTATACGAAAAGAAACTTGTAACCTATCCGAGAACCGATGCCAGAGTTCTGTCAACGGCAGTGGCAAAAGAGATCCACAAGAATCTGAATGGTCTGATGCAGTACGAACCGGCAAAACCGTACCTTCAGGATATCGTAGGATTCGGAAGCCACAAAGGACTGGAGAAGACCAGATACGTCAATGACAAACAGATCACAGATCACTATGCGATCATTCCGACCGGACAAGGGACAGGAGGATTAAAAGGACTTCCGAATCTGTCACAGAAGGTGTATGATGTGATTGTGAGACGTTTCTTAAGCATCTTTTATCCGCCGGCTGTGTATCAGAAAGTGGCAATCGTGACGAAGATGAAAGAAGAGTCATTTTTCTCGAGCTTTAAAGTGCTGGCAGAAGAAGGATATCTGAAAGTAGCCGGTGTACCGGGAAAGAAAAGCGACGGAGAGGATACAGATGCAGCCTTTTTTGCCAAGATCCAGGGTCTGAAAAAAGGCATGACACTTCCGGTGCAGTCTTTGGACATCAAAGAGGGCAAGACCTCACCACCGAAGCGTTACAATTCCGGTTCGCTAATCCTTGCGATGGAAAATGCAGGACAGCTGATTGAAGACGAAGAACTCCGTGCCCAGATTAAAGGAAGCGGAATCGGAACCAGTGCGACCAGAGGAGAAATCCTGAAAAAATTATTTAATAATAAATATCTGGCACTGAATAAGAAGACACAGATCGTAACACCGACCATGCTGGGCGAGATGATCTACGATGTCGTAGACCATTCCATCCGGCCGCTTCTGAACCCGGAGCTTACGGCAAGCTGGGAAAAAGGGCTGACTTATGTAGCGGAAGGGGATATCACTTCCGATGAATATATGAAGAAGTTAGACGACTTCGTATCAAGAAGGACACTAGCGGTGAAGAGACTGAATAATCAGTATCAGATGCGGGCGTGTTATGATAAGGCAGCGCAGTTTTATAAGAAGCCGGCAGGAAAGACCGGAAAAACTAAAAAATAAAAAAGGAGAACCAACATGTTAGAACAATTAACAATCAAAAACCTCTACAACCACATGGACGAAACCATCGCAAAGGATATCTTCGAAGGTGTCACTTACCCATGGGAAGTCCTTCCAAAGATCAGTGACTTCATCAAAGAACTCGGAAAGACACTTCCGGCAGACGAATACGATCAGGTAGGTGAAGATGTCTGGATCGCCAAATCCGCAACAGTCTTCCAGACAGCATACATTCATGGACCGGCGATCATCGGAAAGAACGCGGAAGTACGTCAGTGTGCATTCATCCGTGGAAACGCGATTGTAGGCGAAGGTGCAGTGGTAGGTAACTCTACAGAATTAAAGAATGTTATCCTGTTCAATAAAGTACAGGTTCCGCATTATAATTACGTCGGAGATTCTATCCTCGGCTACAAATCCCACATGGGAGCCGGATCTATCACATCTAATGTAAAATCCGACAAGAAACTGGTTGTAGTAAAAGCCGGAGATGAAAAGATTGAGACGGGACTGAAGAAATTCGGTGCTATGCTTGGAGACGAAGTGGAGGTTGGATGCGGAAGCGTCCTGAATCCGGGAACCGTAATCGGAAGCCACAGCAATATCTATCCACTGTCAAGCGTCAGAGGATTCGTACCGGGCAACAGCATCTATAAGAAGCAGGGCGAAGTTGTGGAGAAGGTAGAAGAGTAAAAAACGGTGCAAGGTAATGAAACATTAACAAACACACGGAGGAACAGTCATATGAAAAAAATAGGATTCATCGGCGTCGGCATCATGGGAAAATCCATGGTCCGCAACCTCATGAAAGCAGGATTTGAATTACACATTTATGCAAGAACCAGATCCAAAGTAGAAGAAGTGATCAGTGAAGGAGCAATTTTCCACGAGACGATCGCAGACTGTGTGAAAGACTGCGATGCGGTTATCACGATCGTAGGATTCCCTGTTGACGTAGAAGAAGTATACTTCGACAAAGGAAATATCCTGGACAGTGCAAAAGAAGGTGCATACCTGATCGATATGACGACCACAAGTCCGATGCTGGATCAGAAGATCGCAGAAGAGGGAACCAAGAGAGGCTTCCATGTACTGGATGCACCGGTAACAGGCGGAGATACCGGGGCAAAAGCGGGAACCTTATCCATTCTTGTTGGTGGTTCCAGAGAAGACTACGAAGCATGTATGCCGTTATTCGAGGCGATGGGAACCAACATCAACTACCAGGGAGGATCCGGCTGCGGCCAGCACGCCAAGCTTGCGAACCAGATCATGATCGCCGGCACCTTATCCGGAGTCTGCGAGGCACTCGCCTACGCAAAGGCCAAAGGCCTGGACCTTCAGACGCTCCTCGATTCTGTATCGACCGGAGCGGCAGGAAGCAAGCAGTTAGATACCTTCGGACCGAAGATCCTGGCAGGAGATTACGCACCGGGATTCTTCCTGAAGCACTTCGTCAAAGACATGAAGCTCGCCCTTACCGAAGCGAACATGAGCAATCTCAATCTGGACGTATTAAGCCAGGTGCTTGCCAACTACGAACTCCTTCAGGCAGAAGGCTGCGGAGATCTCGGCACTCAGGCACTGATCAAGTACTACGAAGAAGAGATGGACGTATAAAACATGTCGAAAAAAAGACAAAAAATGGGTAAAATTGTACAAATTGTTGATACATAGTTGAAGCCTGCTTAAAGATATGATAAAATCATACATATTTATGAATAGATGAGGGATGTGGACAAAAAATGATATATAATAATCCCAGTTATTTATTTGCGTTTTAAAGACAGAAAGCCAAATATAGAGATATTACATAACACTTATAAAATGTATAAATATACGAAGAACTCGAGAGATACCCTTCCTTCCATTGGTATGAAATGATAAGGGAGGTCATCACATATGTATAATGCAATTGATTTGTCAAAATATATAGTATCAAAGTGTGTAACAGATGGGCATCCTATTAGTAATCTTCAATTACAAAAAATCTTATATTATATACAAAAGGACTTTTTACAACGTGATGAAGTTGCTTTTTCTGATAACATAGAAGCTTGGCAATTTGGACCAGTTGTTCCTAATGTATATTATCATTATTGTGGTTTTGGTGCTATGCCAATATCTATAATTAAAGATGCATTTTCAATTGTATCTTCGGATTCTATATTTATTAATAAAATAGTAGAAGAAAAAAGAAACCTTAATCCTTGGGATATGGTAGCGGAGACTCACAAAGAGGATGGGGCTTGGGCTAAGGTATATAGAAACGGATTAGGTAATCATTGTATTATTCCTATCGAATTGATAAAGGCGGTGGGATAATGGATTTGACAAAGGAGCAAAGCCAACGCAAAGAGTTTTGTGATATTCTTTTTGAACTGGCAAAGAATCAAGAAATGCTTAAAGACAAAGCTACTAGGCATGAGATGTATAAACGGCTTGAAGGTCTTTACTATTCGCCTATTTAGGTATAGACATTTCTATTCAGATATATTTACTGTGTTAACACAGATTCAGCAAGCACCGAATCAAGACCAAGGTGATATTAATATTCTTGGACAGAATTTATCGTTAATAAGAGCGGGATACAATCCGCAAAACAGAGATGATCAAGGAAATATTATTGATATAAGTGACAGTATTCAAAAATTATATGACCATGTAAGTTTAGATATTGCGAGAATTTTGTATTCGGATGCAGGAGATAGGAAAACAGCAGGAGAAACGGCGATTGTTGATGTGCAGTCACAATTAAATCAGATACGAACTGAAATTGATAAGGCGAAGATAGCTCAAAATAATGTAGAGACAGAATTGGGAAAACAACAGAGAGAGTACATATCTATTTTAGGAATATTTGCGGCGGTAGTACTGGCATTTACGGGTGGTATAGCATTTTCAACATCAGTCCTTAAGAATATCAATACAGTAAGTGTATACAGAATTACAGCAGTTTCCTTGATAATAGGTTTAGTGCTAATTAATGTATTGTTCGGTTTGTTTTATTATGTAGACAGATTAGTAAATGGATTGCAGGAAAACGGGAAAAAATTAAAACCATTATTATTTTCGAATGTTATATTATTTTTGCTGCTGAGTGTCGTAGTAATTGCGTGGTATTATGGCTGGGTTGAACAACGAGATACAAAAATAAAAGAAAATAGCAAAACAGAACAAATGATAGAAACATACAAATAGCTAGATAGTTAAAAATTATGCCGCTCGAAAGAGCGGCTCATCTTTTATTCTATGTTACAATATAAAATCCAATACTTCTAAAAAGGAGAGTAATGAAAGAAAAATTTATACAAAATGGGAAACGCGTTTATCAGTTCAATGTGGGAAATGGGAATGCAAAGATTAGTGCAACACAGATAGTAAATGAAGTTATAGTTGAAGAAGTACCGAAGATGATGTCACCGGATCCTATACCATATACCTATTATGTAAGCAGAGGAAGAGAGAAAGCAATAATTGATCGAATCAAAAAAGAACGAATACTACTTCTAAGTGGGATTGGTGGAATTGGAAAGACAACAACTGCAAAGAGAATATATGAATTAGCAAAACATGAGTATGATCATGTGGCATGGATTGCTTATAATGATAACTGGCAGGCTTCGTTGGTAAATAATTTATTTGTGTCATATTTTCATTTTGGAGAACATTCATCGGAAAAAGAACGATATAAGAAAATTGTTGAATGTGTAACAAACTTGCAGGATGCACATACGTTGTTTGTTATAGATAACTTTAATAGAATAGATTCTGCAGAATTAGATGAGATAAGAAAACTTCCGGTAGATTTACTTATTACTACAAGATGCAACTTGGCCAGTATTGAAAAAGAATATATAGATATTATGAATTCAGAAGAGGGAGAAAGTTTATTTTGTGAAAATTATAAAAGGAAGGAAGAATTAACTTATCGGGACAAAAGAAGTATAAAAGAAATAGTAAAACTGTCTCGGGGATATCCGTTGGCAATAGAATTAATCGCACGGGCAATTAGTTATAAGAATGTAAAAATAGCAGATTTTTTGCAGGAATTGAAAGCAGAAGACTATCGAATAGAAAATATAGATTTATCAGCAGATTCAGATTGGAACGGAAAAGATGTAAACGAACAATTGGCAAAGCAGCTTAGTAAGGTGTATCAATTATCAGAATTGAATTGGCGAGAAGCTGAATTTATAAAGATTATGAGTCTTTTACCTGCTTTATCCGTAATTTCATATAAAGATATTGCAAAATATGTAGCGATAGAATGTAAAGATGCATTGATAACTTTAGATTACAGAGGATGGATTAAGCAGACACAAGAAGGAATCATAATGCATGAAATTGTATGTGAAAGTATATATAAATATAATGAATTTTCCTATGAAGAATGTAAACTAATGTTGGACAGCTTAGAAAAAGACAGTAAGACTGGATCGGAAAAAGATGTTAAGGCAACTTTGAAATATGCTGAATATGCGTATAATGTGATTGGTATTATGAAAAATAACATTAAGTTCTGTAAACATCTATTTTTGAAAGAGGCAGCGTTGTCTTTTAAAGAAAATGGGAAATATGAATGGGCGAAAGAACTTTTAGATATTATAATAAGTGTATATGATGCAGATAGTGTGAAGGATAAATTGCTGTTATCCGAATTACATAATAATTATTCAAAAATATTAAGTATGGAAGCGGATATGGAAACTGCTTTGCAAGAGGCAATCTGTGCAGAAAAGTTAATTGATTCAATAAATGGAGAGAAAGATACGCAATATGTATTGAAACATATGATTATAAAGAAAACGGTTGCAATGGATTATGCACATTAAGAAAGATTATAAGACTGCTTTCAGAAAGATGAAGGAGGCGTTGTGTGATATTGATGATATTTCAGAAGAAGAGAAATATCAGATTGCCAATTTATATTCAGATTATGCCAGATTGTATTTAGATGTCGGTGATGTTTCGGGCAGTATAGAAAAATATAAAGAAACAATAGAGAAATACGGTGAAAGTAAAGTGAGTCCGGAAAGTCCCTGGAGATTTACTACATATACGAACTATGCAAATGCACTTGTGCTAAATAAAGATTGGATTACTGCAAATAATTATGCCTTTCAAGCACTAATAGGAAAATATACTATATATGAAAAACCGAATTATGCAATTGCAAATGTTCTTTTAGTCTTAGGTAATATTTATAAAAATGAAAAACAATTATGGGATATAGCAGATGTGTTTTATAAAAAAGCACTGAAGATATTTCGGAAAGAATTACATCCGGATAAATTCTGCAATACATTAGCAGGCTTGGCAATTGTTGAACAAAATACGCAATATGCATTACAGGCGTATAGAATATTGAAGACGGAAGCGAAAAAGTGTGATGTAAATACATATATAAATGTTATGGAGGCATTAATTTTAGACAGGCCTAAGGAAGTACTTGATTTAGGTGAAAGAGTATTAATGCAATATATGGAAGAAGAAAATGTTTCATCACGTCAATACTTATATGCGTTAATGGGAAAAGCCGGATATTTGCTTAATAAAATAGAAATTATGGAAACATATTTGGATAAAGCATATGAAATGGAAGATAAGAGGGCGCTATATTTTTATGAGGAAACTAAAAAAATAGAAAATAGTATTCCAGTGGTAAAAAGCGGATATGAAAAAAATGAGGTGCAGGATATGAGTGACAGAGAGGGTAATCATACTATAATAAGTGGAGTTCAGATTAATTTCGGAAAAGATAATGCTGTTATTTATGCGGAGCAAAATAATGAGATTGCAGAAAATGAGATTACAGAAAATGAATTGAACGATATAGTGAAAGAAATTATGGATCAGATTGGTAATTTGGAGGAAGAAAAAGCAACAGAAATTATAGATATTATCGAAATGAGCAAAGAAGAGTTAGAAAGGGAAAAACCAAGAGAATCAAGATTAAAGAATTGTCTTACGTTATTAAAGTCAGCAATGGTAATTGCGAATGGAATTCCAAAACTGGTTGAAAATTTGAAGAAATTCCAGAATTTTATTATGTTGTATATGAAATAGAAGTTTTTATTGTACTGTAGTAAAATGAAAGTTACGGAAAAGCGAGGCGCAATATATGGAACTATGTAAATGATTCCTTGCATAATAAAGTCTATGTAAGGATGAATTTATGGGGATTTGTAGAAAGGTATATTTGTATGTCAGAAGAAGCTTCGAGATATAACGTAAAAATAAATAATAAGCTGGAACTGGAGATATGATAAAAAGAGAGAAGAGGAAGGCTAGAGAAGATCAGGAGAAGGACTGATATGTTAGGAGTGTTAAAGTCTATGTTTAATATAAATTCAAATTTTGTGGCTGCTATAATAGGTGGTTTGTTTACGCTGGTTGTTAGTATGCTGAGCTGGAAAAAACAATCAAAAAGTCAGGAAAAGCATGCGGCTTCAATGTTATACAATGATTTGATTAGTATAGAAAAATATTTGCATGATGAAAGAAGTGCGGTGAATATAAGATATTCAGGAAAATGGTAGAGTATGGCAGCGGCTTGTACATTTTTGAAAACGGAAGATCTAGAAATAATTTATGAAATATATGATTTGATATACAATTATAATTACATGTACAAATTAATCGAGAAGAAGGAATCCGTGACAAAAGAAAACATAGAACAATATAAAGAGTTGAAAAAAATATTCTTTGTGGATAAAAATGGATGGATTGATATGAACGATAATAACGATGATTATAAAAGAATAAAAGGAAATCTGGAGAGACATATAAGGAAATAATAAATGTATAAAATAGCAATTACAGAGAATGCCTATTTGGAGTCTGACTCGTTTTAGGAGTGCTACTGTACAAGAATATTCATATTGTCACATGTTTAAGTTAATGATAAGATAAATTCATGATATTTTAATTACAGATAAAAATTCGACAGAAAGTGACAGCTTTTTGAAAGTCATGTGTATATATAGATGAGGAGAAATAACCGGTCAAAAAGCTAAGTATCTAACTTTTTGACCGGACATCTCCAGGTAATTATGAAGCTGTAGATGCAGGGACAGATTTCTTTTGAATTCCGTATAAGAATAATCCGGCAAGCAGCGATGATAAATCGAAAAATATTGCCAGAACAAGAGAAAACCAGGCGATCATGCGATATTTTCCGGTTAGCAGATTTAAGGTCTTTTCGATTACATTGATATCAGAGAATTTGTTCCGCTTAAGAGCAGTAAGTTCTTCTGATTTTTGAGCAGGAATGTAGGTTTCAAAAAGGTCGCTGTCTATTGCGGAATTATTATGAAGCCGTTCTTTCTCGGAACTGGAAATAGTTGGCAGATTTTGAATGATACTATTTAATTTTGACAGTTTTTTGTTCCAGGTATTTTTCCATTTTTTATATTGTTTGTGATAAGTTTTCGCTTTTGGATCTGGAATAGCAATGGTAGTTGAATTTTCAATTTTGACGGAATCATGTAAATAATTCTGAAGTTTAGTGTAATCTGATATGAGAATGCTTAATTTCTGAGTATACTCAACTAATTTAGCATAATCATCGGTGTTGTTGAAACTTTCCTTGTCCAGAATATCCGTATTTAAGTTCGTGATATAGGTATTTAAAGTGTCAGGATTCGGAGCTTCTTTGAGCATTTCGGCTAAAAGATTTGTAACCAGTGTTTGGGAAGATTCGTGATAATACTTTACGGCGTTTTGAGCATCTACATAGGCTTGTACAGCTTTTCGTATTCACTTTTTTTAGTGTCACGTCTGGTAATTGCTGCATTCCAGTTATTGGTGGCAGACTGATACTTGCTTTCCCATTCGTTCTGACGGTCATGCCAGGTGGTATTTGCACGCTGCTGTGCGTAAGAATCCATATTCTGCTTTAAGGAATCCGCATCGGCTTTGGCGGTTTCATATTCTTCTTTGGCGAGAGTCTGGGCGGTTTCGGCGTTATTTAACAGAACATTTAATTCGTCCAGCGATTTTTCGTCCTGCGTCTGAGTCGTTGATAAAGCATACTCTGCTTGAATTTTATTTAAATATTCGTTGGCAAGAATACGCTTGGCATTGGAAGCATTTCGGATATAATGTTTTGTTTCAGACAATATTTTTGTATATTTGGATTGGGCAAGTGTGTCATCATCTGTATAACCGGATTGATGTTTATAGACAACGTTGTTACAAATATATACAAAAGAGAAAAAGGATGAGCTGCTTAAAATCATAAAGTAAAAAACAAGGAGCAGTGTCTGGAAATGCGTGATCTTTTTTGTATGATTTGTTCTGGTGTTCTGACCTATTTTATGAAAGTAAAATGGCAGCTTGATATTGAGCACAAATAAAATGGATTGAATGGCAAAGGAAATAAGTGCAGCTTCCCAGCCGTTTGTGAAAACATAAGATTGTAAACCTTCGGCGGTTGCTTTCCAGGATACAATGGAAAAAGCAAAAGCAGCGGTCGTTACGATAGTGATATCGGACATGGATTTATTTGAGGCAGTATTCTTCTTCATAATGGTACATCTCCTTATTATTGCTGGTGTTCATTGATTTCGGTATCATTGGTTTCCTCGGAAGAAGGAAATAAAAATTCATGTAAAGTATGAACGTATCCAGGGATAAATGCAGCAAATTGTAAAATGGATATAAGGGTGTCTAAAATAATATCAATTAACATTTGCAGTATTGTCAGTATACGTTCGGATATATTGGTTTTGGCATTGGCTTTTTGCCAAAATGCTTTGATAGTTTCTATTTTCATATTGATAAGAAGAATGAGCACTGCATGTATAAGCTGAACGAAAATAAAAAAGATGCAGGTAATAAACAAAAAAGATAAAGGAACGGCTAAATAGCGTCCACTGTTTGTAATATCATAGAACGAATCTAAATTAAAATCTGTCGATTTGTAAGTAACATAACTTATAATAAGTGTAATAAGGACACTTAATGAATAAAGAAATACCGGAGAATTTTGTCCAGTCTTATTAAAGGAAGAAAAGGTTTTGATCCGATATACAATCAAGCGTAGCATTTCTATAGTGATAAGTATGATATAGTGAATTGCAATCAGTGCAATGATAATACTTCCGACATACTTAAACATAAGCAAGACAATGTTTTCAAAAGAAAACGTTGAACTTGCGATATCCATATTCAAGCGGATAAAAGTATATATGCCTGTTATGATAAAAATAGTAATAACGAAGCCAATAAAGACCGAAAAATATGGAAACTGCTGCTCTGTTTTCTTCTGAAAATGGTGTGCAGAATTGTTGCTGATATCATCCATATCGTTTGCGTTATTTGCATCATTTTCCAGTGTATATGTATCTTTAGACTGAAACAGATGACAGATGATTCGGATCATGATAAGTAATAATAAGAAAGCCCCAAGAAAAATAAGTAAAAATACGGATGTATCAAGTCCTTTTAACATCGGAAATAATGATGATAATCTTTGATAGTCATAAAGCCGGTTAGCGAAGATTAGGACTGCAAGCAAAGAGAAAATCTTCAATATTACTTCGGAGCCTCTGGGGTGATAGAGGGCAGTATAAAAGTAATAGAGTAAACAGGTGATGGATCCAAGGCTGATTGCGAACAAAGCATTATTGAAGCTGTCGGGGATATTGTAAATAAGAATGCATAATGCTGTGGCAATAAGTGGACAGGCAATCTGAGATACATGTTTAAAAATGGTACTTTTTTTCATAATAATTTCCTCCCTTGGTTTTGTTATCTCAAGTATATAGAGAGCGTGTAAATGTGCCTAGAGGATAGCCTTTGGAATTTGAAAAAGAGAAAAATGCGCTAAATCCACTAAAATCCAGTAGGAAAATCTGCGATATAAAATATTCGGAGGTATGAAAATGATTTCAAAAGAAAAAATCACATCTATTATTTTGAATTATTTTAATGAAAAGAAGGGGTGGACTCCTTATAGGCTGAAAAAGCAAATTGGCGTGGAACAAAAAACGGTAAGAAAATGGATGCAAGAAACAGATCGAAGCTTTATGCGTAAAAGCTCTTTTGACCTTGTAAACGAAAAGCTGGGGAATGAGATATGTACATTATATGTTGAATTTAGAGAATATTTTATTGATAAGATCGAAAAAACGGAAGCAGATACAGAAGGAATTGTAGAGATTTTAAGGAATAATGAACCGGAAAATGCAGAAGAGGTAGATGTATTAATAAATAAAATATTGGAACAGAATAATCATGCCCAACCTAAAATGCAGGAAATATTAGGAAGATCTAATATTATCAATAGTCTGGAAGAATTACTTATGCAGTATAAAGAATATTTCCAGATAGCTGAAAAAAGTAATGTTGAAAATATGATTAATGATGACGGTCTTTTTAAAGAAACAATAGAAGAATTAGGGGATTTCTTGATTGTAAAATTCCCTGGGAGGTATAGTATAGGAATTTTGCTTGCAAATTATGAGATTGATTATACGGTGGAAAAAGAGAAAGATGCTTTTTGCTACAGAGTTGAAAAATTCAAAAATCAAAATGATTTGCAAATGGTATTGCTTATTACGGATTTGGATAAAGAAGAGATTCCGATTCCTTTTCAGGGACTTTTAATGAAAAAATTCAATTTATTTTTTGAATGTATCGGTAAAAACGATTTGGAAAAAGTTGTCATTCAGGGACTTCAATTGAAAGAAGATAAAAGCTCGGAAATAAAAATGAAAATAAATCAACATAGATATGCACAATTGATTTTTGATAAATTTATGTCATATCTTACGGTTGTCAGCAATGAGATTGTATTTTCCCAATATTTGAAAAAATTAGACAAAAAACTGGATACGGATGAGGAGAAAAATTATCATGTACTAAATGGTTTATTCGTATCCTATAACAAAAGAACCAATATAAAAAATTTCATGAATTACGCAAACGGTGTATTGATAAATGACATTTTTAAATATTCATATTTGTCCAGGCATACGATTTATTATGAAAGGAATCTGGTAGAGCAGCGTGTAAAAGAAATTTTAAAAGAGCGGAATGAAGAAAAAATGGGTCTTGTTGTTGAAATATGTGCGCCAAATTCACTGATAACCTGTAATATTATTGATGAATGTAAAAAACTTGTATTATTTACGGCATCTTACAGTGGATATTCACTTATGAACGAAATAGATGAAAAAACCGGGAAGCGGTTTATACCCGGAAATGTATTTTTGCATTTGTCGCATTTAAATCCGGAATATATGGGACTTCATTATCTGAATGAATTGAAGGGAAAGGTGGATTTACTGGTAATTGGTTTCGGCGGGGGAAGCCAGATCAGTGATCTGGTACGTTTTATAAGGTATGCGAACGGATGGCTGTCGGACGAGGGAGTGTTATTCTTATCCGTACATAATGCGGAAGCAATTATGCTGAACAGGAAGCAGCTGCGGGATCAACGGTTTGAAAGCTATCCGATGTATATGGCGGATTATTGGACCTATACCAACAGTGACAGGTTGTCTTTATTAAAGAAAATGAAAACTTATTCTATAGATGATCTGAAAGCAGCATACTTATCGGGACTTGATATACAAAATATGAAAATTTCAACATATCCATATATATCAACATTAATCAATCCGGAGGAATATCCAAGAAATATTTTGGATGAAATCCGGGAAGAGGATAAGTTGCTTGCCGAAAAAGGAACGCATGGACAGTTGATCCAGATTTTTGCACAAAAAAACATAAAGTATCATATAGAAAGGAAGAATGAAAATATAAAAAAATATCTGAATTCACTTGATATGAAGTATGAATACTATACACATACGCTGGCTCCGGATTCTAAAAGTTTAATGAATAGTTTGAGAGCAGAGGATGTAGATTTGTCGAGCATGGTCTTATTAAAAACAGTGATATTACAGAGTAGAAATTCAAAAGATTCAAGTGAAAGTAATTGGGTTTATGCAATTCTTCCATATGATAAAGAAGTCGTATTTGACCAGACAAAGTATGAATTGGTACCGGAAAAATCTATATTAAAAAAATACAACCAGGGCATTATTTCACCGCTTACAGTTTTTGAAGAAACTTCAAATGATTTTAACAAAAAAAGCAGTATCTATATATTGAACAAAGACCGTATTAATACAAAATATGTAATTATGCGGAGTGAGTCGAATCATGAAAGTATTCGGATGAAATGTGAAGATTTTTATTGTATAGCTGAAAAAGCGGGGAGCAGGATGGAGAGTATTATTGAATGATATTGAAAAATCATATCATCGATGATATGATTTGTATACAAAGGAAAAAGGACGTGTTTTAATGCTGTGATATGGTGAAAATCATTCCTGAAATGAAAGAAACATTTTTACATAGAGGAAATATAGAATTAGGCAAAGGTATGTGATAAGGAGGAAAAGTGAAATAGGATTAGTGTTTATCAGATGCAATGGATAGGTGGAATAAAATGATTTTTGAATATTAGATTGAGTGAAATTATATGAATAAATGTTATTATAAATCTCCTGCATATCTTATCACACCACCGCATATAATACATAATATCATAACGCGAAGGAAATGATAGCAATGATTACAGCAACCCTGATCCTGCTCTTAATTATAATATTATGCGTTTTCAGCTTTGTATTATACAGCTGTGTAAAAGTATCGGCAATGGCAGAAAGAAAACTGCTACGTTTGGGGTCAGACTCCATTAAAATTTTATAAAGCGGGAAGACAAAAAGAAAAGATCTGTATATGTTAAAGGAGAGTCGGTTAAAGCAGTGGAACAAAAGATAGCACAGGGAGAATACAATGAAAACAGCATTACGTATCATGGCAGCTGGTATCGGCAGCCGCTTCGGAACGGGAATCAAGCAGTTGGAGCCGGTAGCCGCTTCTGAACACATCATCATGGACTATTCCATTCATGATGCGATTGAGGCTGGTTTCGACCATGTGGTATTTATTATCCGGAAGGATATCGAGAAGGAATTTAAAAAGTGCATCGGTGACCGCATTGCCACTATCTGTAATTCCCGCAATGTAACAGTGGACTATGCCTTCCAAGATATTAACGATATCCCGGGAACTCTGCCGGAAGGTCGTATAAAACCGTGGGGAACCGGTCAGGCCGTGCTTGCAGCAAAGAAGATCATCAAGACTCCTTTCATTGTCATCAATGCAGATGATTACTATGTCAAGGAAGGTTTTAAAGCTGTTCATGAGTATCTGGTAAATGGCGGCAGGTCTTGTATGGCGGGATTTGTCTTGAAGAACACTCTGTCCGATAACGGCGGTGTGACTCGTGGTATCTGCAAGATGGACGAGCAGAATAATCTGACTGAGGTTGTTGAGACAAAGAACATTATAAAGACTGCGGACGGAGCAGAAGCAGACGGCGTGGCTGTTGATGTGAATTCTCTGTTATCTATGAATATGTGGGGAGCGACACCGGCATTTTTGGAAACCTTAGAAGCAGGATTTGCTGATTTCTTTAAGAATGAAGTCCCGGCTGATCCAATGAAAGCGGAATATCTGATTCCAACTTTTATTGGTGAATTATTAGCAGAAAATAAGATGTCAGTCAAAGTATTACGCAGTAATGATACCTGGTATGGTATGACATACAAGGAAGATGTGGTTACAGTGAAAGCGAGCTTTGAGGAGATACTGAAAACAGAAGTGTATAAGGAAGATCTATTTTCTGATTTATAGTATGTCAAAGTATAGAGATTAGAACTGGCTGGATAGTCAGTTTTAATTTTAGAGAAATACTTTAATACGGTGATATGTGAAAAATATTAATATCATGAACATTGAGGTGCTGTCATATTTACTTGTCCTCATCTGATTTATCCCTGATATCATCTAGCTCATAATCATGTCTGTCATCTCGCCAGTTTGTAGATGCAATACATAAGCAGCAGACAACAATCAGGCATGCAATGGCAAAGACAATAATTATAAGAAGAATTAAATTATGCATAAGAATACATTCCTTTCGGATTAATATTTTGTGTAAAATTGAAAAGTTTTAATAGTGCTTGGCTTCATTTTATGTTATATTTAATTTAATAGGTCTGTTAATATATAATATGACTCAAGGAAGTATTTAATAACCAAAGAGAAAAATATATTGTAATAAAGACGATTTTAATCCAGTATTGCAAATCATTAAAATAGCACTGGAAAAATACAAGATAAGCCATGATAATAAGAATTATGTGATTTTGAAAAATAAGAATTCAGGTAAAGTATTGAGTATAAATGGCGGTTCGGCAAAGAATTCTGCCGATATAGAACAACGAGACTATAAAGATGAAAAATCACAGAAATGGATTGCAGTAAAGCAGACAAATGGTCGAATCGTTTTCTTATCTGCATTAGATGCAGATTATTGCATAGATCTTCAGTCTGCGATTGCAACAAATGAAAGTAATATTCAACTCTATAGTAAGAATGATACGTTGGCACAGCAATGGAAAGCAGTGAAATATAATCCTAGAATCCATTGGGGACGGGGATGGATGGCTTTTTGTGTGTCCCTGGTGGGTAAAACCAGATGCTTATGATATCCATTGGGGGCAGGCATTAATAAATTTTTACTACATTGCGCAATAATTTTAATGCAGTACGATGATGCTTACCATCGATTATCATCGTAGACTTTGTATTGAACCACGATATTAAAAGAAAGGAAATATGTGATAATTAACTTCCTAATTATCATACAAGAAAAAATGAGTGTAATAATTGATTTTATTGCAGGTATAGGGGTGGAAATGGTCAAAGATAAAATCATCAATCAATCATCTTCTCGTGAAATACAAGAGCGAATTAGGAATTATTAAAAAAAACAAAGTTCATTAAATTTTTATGCTTTGCTTGAAGAGGAAATTGATTTTGAAGGTCTTTCGGAATTACTGAAGGGGTCAGACCAAATTAAGAAAAACTTAAGATGTGAAAAAATAACAATTAAAAGAAACCAGGAGGAAAACGGCAATGAAAATGATAGCTATTTTTCATAATAAAGGTGGGGTTGGAAAATCTACGTTACTATTTCATACCGCTTGTGCATTGGCAGAGCAAGGTCATAGTGTATTGATGATGGATTTGGATCCTCAATCGAATTTGTCCTTATATGGATTAGATGAAGTGGCGTTACAAAGCATATGGGAAGAAGAAGAAGAGGTTATCGCAAATGGATTCCCTATTGGAATGAATACATTTAATATCGGATACAATGAGATATTAAATAAGCCTAGAACCATACATTTTTTGTTAAAACCTGTAGAGAGTGGGGTAGATGATTATAACCTGCTACCTCCAACAGTAGAAATAAATGAAAAGTTGCATCTTATTCCAGGAAGGATAACACTTAGTCAGTTTGAGGGGGTTTTAGCTGATAGATGGAGTATTTCTCCAGACGAAAATGTATTAGCAGTAAGAACTATTACACAATTTAGAACAATAGCGACAAGATATGCACAAAAATATGGATACGAATATATTTTTGTAGATGTTTCACCAAGTTTAGGATTACTAAATAGAGCAATAATTACTTCATGTGATGCATTTATTATGCCTGCTACGCCAGATTTATTTTCGATGTATGGAATTAGAAATATAGGACAATCATTACAAAAATGGAAAAAATCATATCAGGCGTTGTATGAAGGTGTTGATTCTCAACTTCGAGTATTGTTTGCACCGAATTTTGTAAAATTTATTGGATATACGATTTATAATGCGCGCGGAAGGCAAGATCAACCATTGGGATTGGCAAAAGCACATAGAGATTTTGCAGAACGTATACCAGCAGAAGTGGAAAGTTGGATACCAAAAGAAGATGTTCCAGAATTTTTGCAAGAAAAAATAAGGGCATCAATAGGGGGGAATGCTGTTTGGGGATCGCATAATACATATCCGGCAATGGCGCAAAAATATAAATGCCCTATGTGGCTGATTCCGAATCAGGAGTTAGAAAAGGAGGATAAATTAACAGTAAATAGTAATAGGAGTCGCTTTTTGGATACGCAAGGTGCATATTATACTTTTGTAAATGATTTAATAAAGCGAATTGCATTGTTATAAAAAGTGTTAGATATCGGGGTGCACAAGGTGTCAGGCACTATTAATTTTTTATAAACAGATAAATCCGTATTTACAAATTATGCAAAATTTAAAACTGGCAGATTAGCCAGTTTTAAATTGAAAACAACACTTTATCACGGTGAATTGCAAAAACGGAGAAAATTCTTAATGACTTGATAATTTGATACATCCGTGGTAGCATAAGAAAATGTTTCTGATAAACAGAGGTGTGCTTATGAATGAACAATTGCTGAAAATGAATGGTTTATCAGTGGAAATTTTGAATGCATTATCGTTTGAGTCGGATTGGAACGTTGGGGTCAGACCCCATTAAAATTTTATTTAATTGTTTTCTAATGCATGGAGCAGTAGTGGTCGTTGATGGATCGATCTATATGTTTACGGCACCAAGTGGAACGGGAAAGTCTACCCATGTTGCGCTTTGGAAGAAGTATTTCAAAAATGTGGAAATTATTAATGGTGATAAGCCTTTCAGTCGAGTAGATGAAAGCAGTGTGTGGGTATATGGCATACCATGGCCGGTAAAGAAGGCTGGCAGAAGAATGTGGCAGTTCCGTTAAAGGGCATCTGTATCTTTGGATGTGATGAAGAGAATCGGATTGAGCAGGTATCACCGATGCAGGTATTGCCTTATATTATGCGTCAGATTCATTATACGGATGAACCGGAGATAGCAGGTAGGACGCTGGAACTGCTGAATGTGATGATGGCGGATGTGCCGGTGTATTGGCTGGAGTGTGAGAAGCCGGTGGGGACGGGGAAAATGGCTGTGTGTCCCTGGCGGGTAAAACTAGGCGCTTACAATATTCGGAGTGACAACTGAACCAGTATAGATAGAAGAATATTGGATTAATTATATAAAAAAATTTGAAAATATTGCAAGGATTAATGGAAACCATTTATGATAAATAAAAGGAACAATTCGTATAAAATATGTATCGTCTGTGTTATGTCAATCGTGATACTAGTATTTTTATATTTCTGCAAAAAAATAGATTATTTGAAGATTATTTATAAATTTGCAAAAGAAACAAAGATAAAAGATGTTGTGAATATTGTTGCGATTTTGTCAGGAATATCAGGTGTTTTAATTGGTGTTGCGAGCATTCGAATCTCGAATATGGGAGCTGTGAAAGAGTATTTTCAGCAAGGAGATTCGTTAGAAAATGTGGCAGCACGCAAGGAAATATATTGTAAAATTAATAATAATATTAAAATCGATAAAAATGATGTGGCAGCAGGAAGTATTATTTCTTTCTTTCATTTCTGGGGGATTATGGTAAAAAAGAAATATTTACCGCTTTGGGTATTTGAGAGTGCTTCGGGCTATGCTGTTATAAGGCTGTATGAAGGATTGCAGGAGATGATTGAAGAACGCCGCAAAGATAATGAAAAATACGGAGAATATTTTGAATAGTTGTATTACAAGATAAAAAACGGTTAAAAGAGTCTGTCAAGATCGAAATACATATAGATATTCAGGAACAGAATGCGGAAGAAAGTAGTTTTTATACAGAAACAGAATTAAAGCTAATGGGATTTAAGGAAGTTGGGCAAGGGGTGCAGATAAGCAGGAACGCTTGCTTTTATGGAAAAAAGAAGATTTCTATTGGGAATCATGTCAGAATAGATGATTTTTGCTTGTTGAGCGGAAATATTCAAATTGGTTCTTATGTACATATATCACCATATACAAGTCTGGTGGCTGGTAGCGAATGTATTCAAGTGTGTGATTTTGTATCAATATCTTCGAAATGTTCTATATTTTCTAAAAGTGATGATTTTTCGGGAATTGCGATGACCAATCCTATGGTTCCTGAAAAATATCGCAATGTTTATGAAGGAAAAGTTATCTTAAATAAACACTCTATTATTGGAGCAGGATGTGTTGTACTTCCGGATGTTATATTAGGAACTGGGGGAGCGATTGGTGCGATGAGTTTAGTTAATAAGAATGTAGAATCTTGGACAGTTTGTGCTGGAATTCCTTGTAAGAAGATTAGAGATAGAGAGCAGAAGATTAAGGAATTAGAGCAAGAGATTGAGAAAAGTTAAAGAAAGTTATCTGGAGGCATATGTATAAGAGAGAATAAAGTGGCAGAGAAGGGAAAATAAGTATTCTAGGGAATAAAGTATAATTGTGAATTGCATAAAATAATAAAGATGATAAAATGTAGATAGTTATTGCGTTAATTAAATTGATTAAGAAAATAAGAGAAATAGTATATATTGAAAAGAGTATTAAAAAATATTCTGATAATCCTAATTGGAAAGAAACCATATTATGTGTTTTAGTAAGATGGGTGAGAGGCAGTCTCATCAACATTAAGAAAAATGATGAAGAAAGCAGAAGATGCCAGCTATGAAAAGAAAGTATCTATATTATTCGAAATATAAAATAAATGGATTAGAGTGTCATGAATTTGATGAAATAATTATTCCAATAAATCATGAATGGGTTCGAGAAGTGTATATTTATAAAGAAAAATATGAAGTGTTTATTGAATTTGAGTTAAAGAATAAGCGTAACAATAAAGAAGGTAGTGAACTTGAAAAAGATTGTGAAGTATTAATTCAAAAATTGCTTTATCGATTATATGTCAAGGATGTCTATATGAGTAAGCATTCATATAGACATATAACTTCCTCGTATCCACCAAGAGAAAATATTATATCAGGAGCAATAACTATAGTAAATATTACAGATTTTTATGGCAAAGGATCTGTAATAGAGAAAGAATTGTTTAACGGGTTTGAATCGATAAATATAACAAATCCAGCATATAAATATTTGAATGTTATACTGGAAATAGAAGAAAAATCATATAGATTTGTAGCTTTGTATCAATATTTAACAGAAGGAAAAAGTATAAAGCAATTTATTGAGTGGTTAGAAAAAGAAGAGATATTGGAAAAATATAACATAAGTATAAAGAAGAATCCAAGTAAAGAGTATGAAAATTGCAATCCTGAATTAGATGATTTGTCATATTTAAGAACAATAATAGCACATTATCAAACAGAAAAATCGGATAAATGGACAAAAGAATATAATGAAATGATAGATAAAAATATTTGTAAGATTATTTCTATTATTAAAGAATATAAATAATTGTATGTGTATTTTATATACTAGAAAGGATAAAAAATGGGAAAATATTTTGGCGCCGACGGTTTCTGAGGCGAAGCTAACAACAACTTAACAGCAGACCACGCATACAAGATTGGCCGTTTTCTCGGCTGGTATTATGGCGAATTAAATGTGAACTTCCAGAAATAAGTACAACTCAATGAAAATGAGGAAATAAAAAATCATAAAAAAACTTGAAAACAAAGGAAAAACCTGCGTTTTTAAGGATCATCAAACTTTAGGAGGGTTTCCCAAAGTTAAAGAGGGTTCTTCGAGAGGGTTTGATGGAAAATAACCTTAAAATTAAAGAGGGAAAGTCGAGAGGGGAAGAGATAACTTCAAAGTTAAGGAGGGTTCTTCCGTAGGGGCTGACAAAAAAGAATAATAAAAGTATTTCAGGCACGGTGAGTTTCACTGTGCCTGTTGTCAAGAAGTAAAAAGAAAAATTATCAGAATTTGATTGCGAGTTATCCAGATCAAATAAATGCTGGAGCTACAGAAGTGGTAGTAGCACTTTCTGTGACAAGAAAAGTGCAAGCAGCAGATATGAGTCAATTTGGTACAATAGATATTGTTGAAATTGAGTTACCAAACCCAGATGATAATGTTATTAAAACAATTGCACAGTTGGATGAATATGCCGGAGTAGTACTTAATCAAATAGAAGGATTAAAACAAATATATCCGTCCATTTGCAAAGTACATTTGGTTGCATCAATACCAAGTTGTTTATCTATTGAGCTTGGAAAGAAATTTGCGTTGAACACACACCGATTGCCGCAGATTATTTCTTATCATTTTGTAAGCTCAGAAACACCAAAATATCCATTTGGTGTAATTGTATCGGATGGGGTATTAGAAACGGGAAAACTTATTAAGGGGTGATGTGTATAGATGTACGATGTATCAAAAGAATTTAGAAAATTTTATAAAAATCATGTGGTACTGCAGAGTGATAAACAGCAAAAATTAAGAGAAAAAAAGGATGTAAATATCAAGCGACTGAAAGACGGATTGGCTCTGTATAATCAAGAAAACGATACCAGTTATGCAATAGCAGAGACAAGAGTTCAGGGCAGCATGGCAATGGCCACAGTTGTACAAAATGATGAGAATGATTGTGATATTGATGTTGCAATTGTATTTGATCAGAGCAATATTGGGAATTTATCGCCATTGCAGGCAAGACGATTGGTACGAGATGCTCTTGAAAAGAAATGTGGTCAATTAAAAGAGCCACCAGAGTGTAAAACTAATTGCGTAAGAATTCAGTATGCGGATAATTATCATGTTGATTTCGCTGTTTATAGGAGATTTAAAACGGAGGGGTCTACTGAATATTCATATGAGCATTCTGGGGGAAGTAATTGGACAGCTCGTGATCCAGCAGCAATAACTAAGTGGTTCCAAGATGAAGTAAAAGCAAAGGGAACTGAATTAAGACAAGTTGTAAGATTGTCAAAAATGTTTTGTAAATCACGAAGTGGATGGGTGAATATGCCTGGTGGGTTGATACAATCTGTTTTGTGTGATGAGGTTTTTGCTAGCGAGTATGATAGATTAGACGAAATATTCTATTATACAATGATTAACATCAAAGACCGTTTGGAAAAAACGGTAGAAGTGTATAATCCGACAGATCCAGAGATATCATTACTTTCGGCGCAAAATCATTATGATAAAATGAATAATTGGCTTTCAAGACTGAGCGATAAGCTTGAAAAACTCAGTGTTTTGGAGGATGATGATTGCACATATAAAGAAGCTGTGGCAGCATGGGAGGAATTTTTTAAACATGATTTTTGGACGGAATTAACGGAAACGTTATGTGAATATGCATCAATACAAAAATCGACATTTATGGATACAGAAGAGTATATTGAAGATTTGGTGCCAATTAACGATTGCTATAATGTGGATATCAGATGTCAGGTGGAAGCAAAAGGAATACGAAAGCAGTTTTTGAGTAGGTTTCTGGAAACATATCCACAATTTTATAGGTTGATTCCACATGGTATGAAGTTGCATTTTGAAGCAGTTACAGATGTACCTAATCCAGATGCGATATGGTGGAAAGTTCGAAATGTTGGTGAAATAGCAGAAAGAAAAAATGAAATCCGCGGTCAAATTGAGAAAAAATGGTGGAATTATAAAACGGAAGACACAATGTTCGGAGGACCGCATTTTGTTGAGTGTTACGTAATAAAAAATGGAGAATGTGTTGCTATGCAATGGATACAAGTGCATATTGGTGAAGCAAGCATTTAATTATAAGAACCGCAGGGTGATGAAACCTTGCGGTTTGTTCCTTTAAGGAAAGGCATCCTCCTGCGCTCTTTGCAATTGAAAAATGCTCGCACGGAAGCGTACACGGCGATAATACAGAATGTTTTGTTCTATACGGGGAGGATTTATTTTTGCTAACGATTGTGATATGATGTAGTCAAAAATTGAAAAGCGGAGGGACATTTATGGATAGATTCGATGATAATGAATATTCTGATTTAATAGGGGAATTGTTGCATGATACTCAATATATAGAAATACCCAATAGAGGGAAAATGGCTGGGCTTAGGAAACATGCTGAAGTATTGGTTAGAAAAATATTAGATATTGGCAGTGATTATATGCTTATGCTTGGGCAGGTAAAAAGAAATTCAAATAATTCTGCGATAAATGGTGCAATGGAAAGTTTAGATGATGAATTGAGTAATAGATTAATTGAAATAACACGTAGAATAAATCCATTAGGAAGCGATGGAACGCATACTCAGCGTACAGAGGAATTTTCGCAAGTAGAGATTGAACATGTTGAAGATGCAATTTTAGATTTGTATGCACTGATTTTTATAAAGTATTTCATGGATATACAAGTAAACCTGTATTCATCGCCGGAAGTATTGCGATTGTTTTCATTACTCCCGCCGGTTATTAGATATAAAACTTGGAAGTATTTATTCGAAAAAGACAAAAATAATATACAGGTAGTGGATAGATTATGCTTGGCAATAATAAAACGTTATGATAAAGAAATGGCATATAAATGGTTGAAAGATAACGCCGAAACGATAAAAGCTATCCCATATCCCGGCAGGGATGAAATAGATAAATATGACAGTATGCATATGGTTGAAGTAGAACCAGATGTTTTTAGACCAGTAGTAACTTTAAATTTTGATGCATATGACAACATGTATGATTTATTATTGAGCAAGATTAATGATCCTAGGACATCCGTTAATGAATCTGGAAAGATGTATAAGAGTTTTGAAGAAGCTGTTGAACATTATAAAAACTATAAGAAAGAAAATATTGCGGTAGTGTAAATTATTCTGTGTAAACCTCTCAGATTGATGATAAAATCGTAGGTTTATAGAATACTAAAATATAATGTGATGGGCTGAATGGCATCTCTTGCTGTTCAGCCCGTTGTCTATTTAGTAGCATGGATTCTATTGCATGTCAAGGGCACCCGATAAAATCGGGTGTTTATTTACCCTTGATATGTGATTGAATCTATGCTTAGTCGATATCCACCGGCTGGATCCGATCCCCAAAATAGATGCATAACTGATCCAGTGTCAGACCCCAGTCCCAAGCCTTTCCGGTCCATTTTTTTGTGACATCCATCATTGCCAGATAGAGCATTTTGAAAAGGGCATCATCCGTCGGAAAAATAGTCTTGGATTTCGTAACCTTGCGTAGCTGGCGGTTAAAATTTTCGATGGAATTTGTAGTATATATTAATTTACGTATCTCAGATGGATATTTAAAATATGTGGATAATTGTGTCCAGTTATTTCTCCAGGATCCAATGGAAGCAGGGTACTTTTTACCCCATTTTTCTTCCAGATCATCCAGGGCTGTGAGTGCAAGATCCTCTGTATCTGCTTTGTAAACCAGCTTTAAATCTGCCATAAATGGTCTTAGATCTTTATAAGAAATAAACTTTGTTGAATAACGGATCTGATGTACAATACACCTCTGGATCTCTGCCTGCGGGAATACTGCATGAATCGCATCCCCGAATCCGGTCAATCCATCCACAGATACGATCATGATATCCTCTACACCTCGGTTTTTTATCTCGTTGAGGACGGACAACCAGTATTTTGCACTTTCATTTCCTCCTACCCACATGCCGAGGACCTCGCGTTTTCCGTTCAGTTTAACACCTATAGCAACGTAAACTGCCTTTTTTACCGTTCGATTGTCCTCCCGAACATGGAAATGTACCGCATCCATAAAAACAATGGCATATTTTCTTTCCAGCGGCCGGTTTTGCCATTCTTTTGCGATAGGAAGGATTCGATCTGTCATATGTGATATCATTTCTGCGGATGCATCCACACCATAAACATCTTTGAGATGAGCGGAGATATCTCTTGTCGTCATTCCTTTTGCATACATAGAAAGTACTTGATCTTCAATGTTTGAGATATCTGTCTGATTCTTTTTCACAATCTGCGGTTCAAAATCTCCCTTTCGATCTCGTGGTATATCCAGATCGATCGTTCCCATTGAAGAGGTGACAGTTTTAGGACTATAACCATTACGGCTATCGTCTGTCTCTTTGTTCTTGTAGTCATACTTGGAATATCCAAGGTGATCCTCCATTTCAGCTTCTAACATACCTTGCAGCGTTTCGCCTAACAGGTCTTTCAGCATGTCCTGGATATCCTGAGCATCCTTTGGTTGATAGTGTTCCAACAAGCTGTTGATGAACGCTTTGCGTTCTGGATCCATTTTTCTTCTTCGTGCCATAAAAAAATCCTCCTGAATTGATATTTATTTTAACATCAATCCAAGAGGATATATAGCTCTTTTAGAGTTTACACAGAATTAAGGACCTGTTGACAAAGTAAAGAAAAAGTACCTTCTTTATGGTAAAATATATGTAA
>OKTW01000274.1_pt1 | contig 32048 bp, 25 predicted proteins | sample 1606371 | NCBI WGS metagenome assembly OKTW01 (sample SAMEA3879568, study PRJEB24766) | human gut metagenome | biome: human-associated habitat; feature: feces | place: USA | collected 1985/1987
GAATTTCAGCATGAATATTTATGTGGTAGAACGCGAGTTTTTGATCCATATGATAGATGATGCGTATGTACATGGGCATACTTACTTTGTACGTGACCTTTTGGACAAGCAGATTGACCGGCTGGATATCCGCGGGTTCTGCTACGATGGCTATGTGGTCAATATCCATGATACCCAGAGTTATTTTGAAGAAAATATGCGTCTGTTACAGGAAGAAAACTTAAATGCACTGTTTTCTCCAAATCAGATTTACACCAAGATCCGTGACGATAACCCGACCCGTTATATCAACGGTTCCAAAGCAAAGAATGTTATGGTTGCCGATGGCTGTGTGATCGAGGGAGAAGTCGAAAACAGCGTCCTGTTTCGAGGCGTTCACGTCGGAAAAGGCGCAAAAGTGAAAAACTGCGTACTGATGCAGGATACCGTAGTGGAAGATAATGCAAGCGTGGAATACGTGATTACCGACAAGAATGTACGTGTCACAGAGGGCAAGTCACTGACCGGAAATGAGTCGTATCAGGTATATGTATCCAAGGGGCAGGTCGTATAATTTTATGCTTTCCAAATAATACAGAGTCTGTTATAATAAGCAAAGATAAAATACTGAGGAGGCAATTGTATTATGGCTGATAGCAGAAAAACAGTTCAGATAAAATCAGATCCTGTCGGGGATGTCCGTATCGCAGATGAAGTCGTTGCGATCATTGCAGGACTTGCAGCAACAGAAGTAGATGGCGTCAGTTCCATGGCGGGAAACATCACAAACGAAATTGTCAGCAAGCTTGGCATGAAGAACCTTTCTAAGGGAATCATGATTGAAATTATGGACAATGAAGTAAAGGTTGATGTTGCCATCAATATTGCATATGGTTACAGCATCCCGGATGTCTCTGCCAAGGTACAGGATAAAGTAAAGGCTGCCATTGAGAATATGACAGGTCTGACAGTCGCTGTTGTCAATGTCCGTATCGCAAGTGTTGATATGGGAACTGACAATTAAATCTTTGTATTCGAAACAGAATATGGTATAATAAAGGATGTCTGAACGAAAGACATCCTTTATTTTTGAGCGAGGAGAGAAGATGACAAGAAGAGAGTTAAGAGAAAATGTATTTAAGATGCTTTTCCGCGTAGAATTTTTTGATGCGGGAGAATTGTCAGAACAGCTGGTATTGTTTGGCGAGGAAGTGGATCATGTAACGGATCAGGATTTCAAATATATCGCTGATCGTTATCGTGATATCTACAATCATCTGACGGAAATTGACGAGGCAATCAACGAAGTCGCAAAAGGCTGGAAGACAACCCGTATGGGCAAAGTAGATCTGGCACTGATCCGTCTGGCGGTATATGAGATCCGCTACGATGATGAGATTCCGTTTAAGGTTGCGGTCAATGAGGCTGTGGAACTGGCAAAACAATACGGAACCAATGATTCACCGGCATTTGTCAATGGAATTCTTGCAAAGTTTGCAGAATGATGAAACATGTATATTCGGTAGGGCAGGTAAATAAATACATTAAAAATATGTTCGCTCAGGACTTTATGCTGCACCATATCAGCATCAAGGGAGAGGTATCTAACTGTAAGTATCACTCCAGCGGGCATATTTATTTTACAATGAAAGATGCAGACGGAACGATAAACGCGATCATGTTTGCGGGAAACCGCAGGGAAGGATTAAAATTCCAGATGAAAGAGGGCGACCGCGTGGTTGTGACCGGTTCCGTGGAAGTGTATGAAAGAGATGGCAGATACCAGATCTATGCACGGACGATTGAACGGGACGGAGAGGGAAATCTGTATCTGAAATTTGAAGCGTTAAAGCGGGAGCTTGAAGAGATGGGAATGTTTGCGGAGGAATACAAACAGCCCATTCCTACCTATGCAAAAACCGTGGGGATTGTTACGGCAGAGACCGGGGCAGCGATTCAGGATATCCGCAATATTGCAGGGCGCAGGAACCCGTATGTGCAGCTGATTCTCTGCCCGGCCCTGGTGCAGGGAGAGGGAGCGGCGGACAGCATCGTGGAGGGCATCCGTCGTCTGGACGCACTGAATCTGGATGTGCTGATCGTGGGCCGCGGAGGCGGTTCGATCGAGGATCTTTGGGCGTTCAATGAGGAAAAAGTAGCGCGTGCCGTTTTTTCCTGCCATACCCCGGTGATCTCCGCCGTCGGCCATGAGACCGACACAACGATCATCGATTTCGTGGCAGATCTGCGCGCCCCGACTCCGTCCGCAGCGGCGGAGCTGGCGGTCGCTGATGTCCGCGCGGTACTCAACACACTGGAAAATTATAAAAGCCGCATGAACCATGCGATGGCAAACCAGACGCAGAGAGCGAGAAGCCGCCTTCTGCAGTACGAGACAAAGTGGAAGTATCTCGGACCGGAAAATAAGATCCGTGACCAGAGAGCACGCCACGCCGAGCTGGAGCGTCGGTATACAGATGCGATGGAAGAAAAGCTCAAAGAAGCGCGCCACCGCCTTGCCCTTTACATTCAGGCGATGAAGGGTCTGTCCCCGCTGGACAAGCTGAACCAGGGCTATTCCTACGTGGAAAAAGAAGGAAAAGCCATCACTTCGGTGCAGGATGTCAAAGAAGGTGATCTGCTCGAAATCTGTGTATCAGACGGAAAGATCACAGCGCGCGCAGAGAAGACATCGGCCGTATCCTGGATGGAACAATCGTGAAAAAGCAGAGAATCGAGAAAACATGGGAAATATGGAAGCAGAAGAGAGAAAAGAAGAAGGAACCCCTTCCGGTGAGACACTGGAAGCAGCATTTGGAAAACTGGATCAGATGCTCGAAACGCTGGAGAGCAGCGATGTCAGCCTGGAAGACTCCTTTCGTTTATACAAGGAGGGAATGGAGCTTTTGAACGAATGCAGTCAGAAAATTGACCGCGTCGAGAAAAAAATGCTCCAGATGAATGAGGATGGAACATTCAGAGAATTTTAAAGCGGTACTCGAAGAAAAAACGCGGGAAGCGGAAAGTATCATTGCCGCTTACCTGCCGAAAGAGGAAGGCTTTGCAAAGGAACTGGCAAAAGCCATGAATTACAGTATGACAGCGGGCGGAAAGAGGCTTCGTCCGCTGCTTTTGCAGGAGAGTTTCCGTCTGTTCGGCGGAACCGGGGAGGCTGTAAAACCATTTATGGCAGCCATGGAGATGATTCACACCCATTCTCTGATCCACGATGATCTCCCTGCGATCGACAACGACGATTACCGCCGCGGCAGAAAAACGACCCATGTCGTCTTCGGGGAGGCCGTCGGCGTGCTGGCAGGAGACGCCCTTTTAAACTATGCATACGAGACAGCCTGGAAAGCCTTTCCACTGGAGGAGCACACCGACCGCGTAGTGCGTGCTTTTGGCATTCTCTGTCAGAAAACCGGAATTTCCGGCATGTTGGGCGGTCAGAGTGTTGACGTGATGAATGAAAAAGCCGGCCATTTCGCCATCGATCGTGAGATGCTGGACTACATTTACGAGAACAAGACTTCGGCGCTTTTAGAGGCTGCCATGATGGCAGGTGCGGCACTTGCAGGAGCAAACGACGATGATCTTGACGCGCTCTGCCGGATTGCCTCCAAAGTCGGAATCGCGTTCCAGATCCGGGACGACATCCTGGATGTCACATCCACGATGGAGGAGCTTGGAAAGCCGGTTTTCAGCGATGAAAAGAATGAAAAAACAACGTATGTGACGCTGTTTGGCACAGATGGGGCGGAGCAGGAGGTAAAACGGCTCACGAAAGAGGCCGTGGATGAACTGAAAAATCTGTCCTGTCCGAGAGATAAAATATTTCTGGAAGAGCTGTTTGAATCTCTGACTTCCAGAAAAAAGTAAGGGATGGTTTCATGTTAGAAAAAATACAGAAACCAAACGATATCAAGAAGATTCCGGCGGACCAGCTTCCGGCGCTTGCAGAGGAAATCCGGGAATTTATTATCGAGTCTTTGAGTAAAACCGGCGGCCATCTGGCGTCCAATCTTGGTGTCGTGGAACTGACGATTGCAATGCACCGCGTCTTCGATCTTCCAAAAGACAAGCTGATCTGGGATGTGGGACACCAGTCCTACACGCACAAGATTCTGACCGGGCGGAAAGACGGGTTTGAAACGCTGCGCCGGGAAGGCGGCATCAGCGGATTCCCGAAGCGGAGCGAGAGTGACTGCGATGTATTCGACACCGGCCACAGCTCGACCTCGATTTCCGCAGGCGTCGGCTATGTGCGTGCACGGGAACTGAAAAAAGAAAATTATTCCGTTGTTTCGATCATCGGAGATGGTGCGCTGACCGGCGGCATGGCGTACGAGGCGCTGAACAATGCGGCCAGCCTGAAATCGAATTTTATTATCGTTTTAAATGACAACGAAATGTCGATCACCGAGAATGTCGGCGGTATGTCATCGTACCTGTCCGGCCTTCGGACGGCATCGGCGTACACGGGTTTCAAGATGGACGTCACAAAGGCATTGAACCGCATTCCGGGCATCGGACCTGGCATGGTGGATGCGATGCGGAAGACGAAAAGCAGCATCAAACAGATCATCATTCCGGGCATGCTGTTTGAGGATATGGGACTTACGTATTTAGGTCCGGTGGACGGCCACAACATTCCGCAGCTGATCAAGACCTTCCAGGAAGCAAAACGGTTTGAAGGACCGATTCTGGTGCATGTCCTGACACAGAAGGGCCGCGGCTATGAGCCGGCGATGCGCCACCCGGCAAGATTCCACGGTGCGGGTCCGTTCGATGTGAAAACAGGATTGCCGGTTGGAAAATCCAATCCGACGTACACGGATGTCTTTTCCACGGTCATGCGGAAAATGGGAGATCGAAGAAAGGATGTTGCGGCAGTCACGGCGGCGATGATGACCGGTGTCGGACTGAAACGCTTCTCCAACATGTTCCCGGACCGCTGTTTCGATGTGGGAATCGCAGAAGAGCACGCGGTGACATTTGCAGCGGCACTGTCACTCGGCGGCATTACGCCTGTCGTTGCGATTTATTCTTCATTCCTGCAGCGGGCGTACGATCAGATCATGCATGACGTCTGTATGCAGAATCTCCATGTCGTCTTTGCGATTGACCGCGCCGGTCTTGTGGGCTACGACGGGGAGACACACCACGGCATTTTCGACCTTTCCTATCTGGGTTCGATGCCGAATATGACAATTCTTGCACCGAAGAACCTCTGGGAGCTTTCGGATATGATCAAATTTGCGGTCGATTACGACGGCCCGATCGCGGTGCGCTACCCGAGAGGGGAAGCGTATGCGGGATTAAAAGAGTTCCGTGCGCCCATCTGCCTCGGAAAATCAGAAGTGATCCATGAGGGAAGCCGTGTTGCACTTCTTGCCGTCGGCAGTATGGTAAAAATGGCAGAAGAAGTGCAGAAACAGTTAAAAGAGCGGATGGATATGGATGCGGCGCTTGTGAATGCGCGGTTCGTCAAACCAATCGATGAAGAACTTCTTCGAAGCTTTGCCGATACGTATGAGCTTGTCGTAACACTCGAGGAAAATGTAAAAGACGGCGGCTTTGGAGAGCGCGTCCTTGCTTTTGCCGAGGAAGAAGACCTTCCGTTCGGCGTGGAGATCATTGCACTGCCGGACCGCTTTATTCCGCACGGAAGTGTATCATACCAGATGAAACAGGTCGGCTTTACGCCGGAAGATATCTGCGGCAGAATTGAGGAATACTACAGAAAACAGGGGCAGGAAGAAAGATGAAAAAACGATTAGATGTATTACTGGTAGAACGGGGCCTTGCCACATCGCGGGAAAAAGCGAAAGCCATGATTATGGCAGGAGAAGTTCTGGTGGACAATGAGCGGGAGGACAAAGCCGGTTCCATGTTCCCGGAAGAAGTGGAGATTGTCTTAAAAGGAAAACCACTGCCGTATGTGAGCCGCGGCGGTTTGAAATTAGAGAAAGCGATGAAAAACTTTGACCTTACCCTGGATGGAAAGGTCTGCATGGATGTCGGAGCATCCACCGGCGGCTTTACCGACTGTATGCTGCAGAACGGCGCCGTCAAGGTATATTCCGTGGATGTCGGCCACGGCCAGCTCGACTGGAAGCTGCGGAACGATCCGCGCGTTGTCTGCATGGAGCGCACGAACATCCGTTACGTCGTGCCGGAGGATATCGAGGAGAGACCGTCCTTCGTATCGATCGACGTATCGTTTATCTCCCTGACCAAGGTGCTGCTTCCGGTCCGGAATCTGATGGAAGAGAACGGCGAAATTGCAGCTCTGATCAAGCCGCAGTTTGAGGCGGGACGCGAAAAAGTCGGCAAAAAAGGTGTTGTCCGTGATCCGGCTGTACACAAAGAAGTCATTGAGATGGTCATTTCCTATGCGAAAAGCATTTCCTTCGGCGTGCGCCATCTGGAATTTTCTCCGATCAAAGGACCGGAGGGAAATATCGAGTATCTCGTTCACCTTGTCCGGCTGCCGGACGGCGTGACAGAGGAAGAGACCAATGTCGATGTAGACGCCATTGTAAAGAGCGCACACAATACACTGGATAAATAAAAGGGTTAAGGAGCATGATATGGAGCGATTTTACCTGATCACAAACAGAGCAAAAGACCCGGACCTTACCGTGACAGACCAGATCAGGCAATATCTGGAGGAGCGCGGAAAAACGTGTCTTCTCTGCGATAACAGCGAAAAAGGGGAAAAATACCATTATACGGATCCGGCGAAGGTTCCGTCAGATATCGACGGCATTCTGGTGCTCGGTGGTGACGGCACGCTTCTGCAGGCAGCAGGCGACGTGGTGGATTTACAGATTCCACTGCTCGGCATCAATCTGGGAACGCTCGGCTATCTTGCGGAAATCGACCGTGACACGCTTTATCCGGCGCTGGATCATCTGATGGCAGATGAGTATACGATTGAGCACCGCATGATGCTCTGCGGATCGATTTACCGGGACGGAAAGCTGATTGCGGAGGACGCGGCACTCAACGACATTACGATCACCCGTGAGGGAAACCTGCGTGTCGTCCGGTTCGACAATTACGTCAACGGGGAGTTTTTAAATTCCTACAGCGCCGACGGCATTATCATCGCAACGCCGACCGGTTCGACCGGCTACAGCCTCTCCGCGGGCGGCCCGATCATCTCACCGTCGGCAAGCCTGATGCTGATGACGCCGCTTGCCCCGCACACCCTGAATACGAGAAGCATTGTCTTCCCGGCAGAGGATGTGATCGAGGTGGAGCTCGGGCCCTCGAGAGACGGCGGCATTGAGCAGGGCATGGCCTATTTTGACGGCGACACCCGCGTCCCGATGAAAACCGGCGACCGGATCGTGATCAAAAAGGCCAGACGGGATACTCTGATTGTGAAGATCAGCAACATCAGTTTTCTGGAGACATTAAGAAAGAAAATGGCAAACATTTAAGATATAGTTACTGGGGAAGGATGCTTGAAATGAAAATCGCGAGACATGCACAGATTATCAAATTAATTAACCAATATGACATTGAAACACAGGAGGAGCTGGCAAAGAAGCTGGAGGAGAGCGGCTTTGCCGTAACGCAGGCGACGATTTCGAGGGATATCCGCCAGCTGAAGCTCACAAAAGTACCAAAAGAGAACGGCGGAAGCCGTTATGCTGTTTTGCAGAATGCACCGTCTGAGGTGGGAAGCCGCTATGCGCGCGTTCTGAAAGATGCGTTTATTTCTGTTGATCTTGCCAAAAATATTCTGGTCATCAAAACCGTATCCGGCATGGCAATGGCGGCAGCAGCGGCTTTCGATGAGATGAACTGGAGCGAGATCGTCGGCTGCATCGGCGGAGACGATACGATTTTCTGCGTGGCAAGAGATGACGACGCGGCGCTTGTGGCAGCAGAACGCCTGAAACGGATGGTGGACGGCATGGAGGAGACGGGCGAGGAGTTCTAAAAAACGCCCGTCTCTGCAAAAAGAGACAAAAAGATGACAGCAGGTGTGACACCGGAGGAAAAGAATGCTCACAAACTTACACGTAAAAAATCTGGCCCTGATCGACGAAGCGGAAGTGGAGTTCGGTCCGGGCCTGAATATACTGACCGGAGAAACCGGAGCCGGAAAATCCATCCTGATCGGTTCGATCAACGCGGCGCTTGGAAAGAAGATATCCCGCGAGATGATCCGGACGGGAGAGACAAGCGCGCTGGTGGAACTGGTCTTTGAAACCGAAAATCCGCATGTGCTGGAGCTGTTAAAAGAGATGGATCTCGAGGCAGAGGAGGGTCAGGTGATTATTTCCAGAAAGATCACCGGATCCCGCAGCGTCTGCCGCATCAACGGCGAGGCATGCAATATCTCGCAGGTAAAAGCTCTTGCGTCCCTGCTGCTCGACATCCACGGCCAGCATGAGCACCAGTCGCTGCTCTATCCGGACCGGCAGATCGCGATTCTTGACGCGTTTGCGGGAACCGAGGCGGCCACGGCAAAAGGAGAGGTCCGGGCGCTGTACCAGGAGTGGAAGAATGTCCGAAAGGAGCTCTCGGCGTACGAACTCGACGAGGAGGCAAGAAAGCGGGAGGCAGCATTTCTTACGTTTGAAATCAACGAGATTGATCAGGCAGAGCTAAAAGAGGGCGAGGACGAAGCGTTGGAAACTGCGTACCGGAAAATGGGCCATGCGAAAAAGATCGCGGAATCTCTGCAGACGGTATATGCGATCACCGGCTACGGTGCAGAGAACAGCGCCGGGGAGCAGGTCGGCCGCGCAATCCGGGAGCTGCAGCAGGCCGCGGTGTACGACGATGCACTTTCCGGTCCGTCGCAGACCCTTTCCGATATTGACGGACTGCTGAATGATTTCAACCGCGAAATTTCCGCATATCTTTCCGAACTGACCTTTTCCGAAGAAGAGTATTACGAGACGGAAAAGCGGCTCGATGAGATCAACCGCCTGAAAGCAAAGTATGGAAAGACGATGGAAGAGATCGCCGCATACCGCGAAGAACAGCAGAAAAAACTGGAAAAACTGGAAAACTTTGAGAGCTGCCGCGCCGCACTGCAGGAGCAGTTACAGAAAACGGAGCAGAAACTGGATGCGGCCGCACATAATCTGTCCAAGATCCGCAGAAACTATGCAAAACGGCTCGAAACACAGATTATCGAAGGTCTGCGCGACCTGAATTTCCTGCATGTCGCATTTGAAATTTCATTTGAAAAGACAAAAAGTTACACCGAAAACGGAACCGATGCTGTGGAGTTCTTAATCTCCACAAACCCGGGCGAAGCGATCCGTCCGCTGGCGAAAGTTGTTTCCGGCGGCGAACTGTCGCGAATCATGCTTGCAATCAAGACGATTCTTGCCGACCGCGACGAGACAGAAACCCTGATTTTCGATGAAATTGACACCGGAATCAGCGGAAGGACGGCGCAGAAAGTTTCCGAAAAAATGGCACAGATCGGGCAGCGCCATCAGGTCATCTGCATCACCCATCTGCCGCAGATCGCGGCGATGGCAGATTCTCATTTTGAAATCGAAAAAAACGTCGAAGAAAACGAGACCGTCACATCGATCCATCCATTATCCGAGGAAGATTCTGTCAGAGAACTGGCAAGAATGCTCGGCGGCGCGAAAATTACGGATTCTGTTCTGGCAAATGCCAGCGAGATGAAGGAATTGGCACAGGTACAAAAATCTGCAAGACTCAAATAAAGAGAAGTCCGCATACTAAGAGGGAAATCACGAAACAAAGCGTGGTTTCCCTCTTTTTCGCGGGCGGCGAGTCAAAGTCCGTGCCTGCACGAGAACTTGACAACCGCCGCGAAAACAAAAGAAATGCCGCAGTTCTGCCCTGCGGCGGAAAGGATGGGAATGCAAATGACGAGAAAACAAAAATACCGAAGAGTCCTGCTTGCGCTGGCGGCGCTGTTTCTGATCCTCGCCGTTCTTCTTGGCTACGATGCCATGCGCGAATCCCTGCCGGATACGATGTATGTGGATGAGAACAGCGAAAGCCCGTTTCAGCCGCTCACGAAACATCCGCTTCTGACGATTTCGGAAGATACGAAGGAAGCAGAAAAAACCGAATTCGGAGAAACGGGTGAAACGGTTGTAGAATGTTCCGCCGCCGGGATCCCGCTGAAAAAGATCCGTGTGATCCAGGAAGAACGGCCGAAAGTTGCCGTCTGCGGCGCGCCGGTCGGTATCTATATGGAGACCGACGGTGTGATGGTGATCCGTACAGCCGAAATCCGTTCGTCCGACGGAACCGTCAGCCGTCCGTCAGAAAATATTCTGCGGGAAGGCGATTATATCACAAAAGTAAACGGACAGAGCATCCGCAGCAAGCAGGAGCTGATTGATGCAGTAAAAGTATCAAACGGTTCCCCGGTGTGTCTTTCCCTGCTTCGGGACGGGGAAACGATCGAAGTGCAGGTGACACCGCAGAAAAGCCAGGACGGCACCTGCCGCCTCGGGGCCTGGGTCCGCGACAATATGCAGGGAATCGGAACACTGACTTTCGTGGAACCGGACGGAACCTTTGCAGCGCTCGGCCATGGAATCAGTGATGTCGATACCGGAAAAATGCTCCAATTGAACGGCGGAGAACTGTATCTGACACAGATTCTGTCTGTGATCCCGGGAAAAGCGGGTGTACCGGGTGAACTGCAGGGCGTGATCCATTACGAAGAAAAGAACCGTATCGGGTCAGTGGCGGAGAATACCATCTACGGTATCCACGGCGTTCTGGACAGGGAAAAAAGCAGTGCACTGCCGCTTACCGTGACGGAAATTGCCTACCGGCAGGAGATCGAGACGGGCCCGGCCACCGTGCGGATGTGCGTGGACAATACGGTAGAAGAGTATGAGGCGGAGATTACGGAAATTGATCTTGGAAGCGAGAATACGAACAAAAATTTTGTGCTCGAAATTACCGATCAACGGCTGCTGCAGAAAACCGGCGGCATCGTACAGGGAAATTCCGGCTCGCCGGTGCTCCAGAACGGAAGGCTGATCGGCGCCATTACCCATGTTTTCGTAAACCATCCGGAAAAAGGCTACGGTGTCTTTGCGGAAAACATGCTTGCACGGAACTGAAAAAATATGCGTTAATTTGGTTGAAATTGTTACAAACTCCCGAATTTTTACGGAAAATGTCGATCGAATTTTCAAAAATTTACGGGAAATATATTGAAAAGGCGAAAAAATAAAATTATAATGTCTGTGTGATTGGAAAAAGTTCAGAAGAAAACGGATGCAGTGAAATTCCGGAAAGACTATGAGTTTTTGCAAAGGAGAGCTTTATGGAAAAGATCAACATTGCCATCGCGGATGATAACGAACGCATGCAGGAAATGCTTGGGAACGTCATAAAACAGGATGACACGCTTGAACTGATCGGGCAGACCGGAAACGGAAATGATATCTACAGTATCATCCGCGACAAAGAACCGGACGTCGTACTGCTTGACATTTTCATGCCGAAGATGGATGGTCTGACTGTAATGGAGAAAGTCAATGAGGATAAAAATCTGAAAAAAAGACCTGCCTTTATCGTTGTCTCCGCCGTAGGAGAGGAGAGGATCACCGAAGATGCGTTCCGGCTCGGCGCTTACTATTACGTCTTAAAACCGTTCGACAACGAAACTCTTCTGAACCGGATCAAAGCAACAAAAGGAATGACAGCAGTAAGAAGATACCATCCAAGAAATTTTACAAACCCTGGAAAAGAGCTGATCTGTCCGCCGGAAAACAGTCTGGAAATCGATGTGACAAATATGATCCACGAGATCGGCGTTCCTGCCCATATTAAAGGATACCAGTACCTGCGCGATGCGATTCTGCTTTCCGTAGAGGACACGGAAATGCTCAATTCCATTACCAAGATTCTCTATCCGACCATCGCGAAACGCCACCAGACAACGTCAAGTCGTGTCGAGCGTGCCATCCGCCATGCGATTGAAGTGGCCTGGAGCCGCGGCAAAATGGACACAATCGACGAGCTGTTCGGCTATACTGTGAACAACCGCAAGGGTAAACCGACAAATTCTGAATTTATCGCATTAATTGCAGATAAAATACGTCTTGAACTGAAAAATCAGTAAAAAGTAACAAAAAAATCCGAACAAACGGAGAAATTACAGAAGTTTAGACTTTTTTTTCTGGACAAAGTACGGTATAATACAGACAGGACGTTGATTATCCTTTCGCGTTTCATAGGATCGTGACAAAAAGGAAGGAATTACAGAAAAACAAAGATGCGATAATCAGCATGAAATTACAGGAGGATTCTTTTCATGAAAAATATTTTGTTCGTGGCTTCAGAGTGTGTACCGTTCATCAAAACAGGCGGTCTGGCGGATGTAGTAGGTTCTCTGCCGAAATACTTCCCGAAAGAGTATTTTGATGTGCGTGTGGTGATTCCAAAATATGCAGGAATCAAAGAACAGTTTAGAAATCAGATGCAGTATGTGACAAACTTCTACATGGATCTGAACTGGAGACAGCAGTATGTCGGCATTTTCGAGATGGAATATGAAGGCATCAAATTCTACTTTATCGACAACGAGGAGCATTTCGGAGGAAGCACTCCATATGCGGGCATGCCGTGGGATCTGGAAAAATTTGCTTACTTCAGCAAAGCAGCGCTTTCCATTTTACCGACCATCGGCTTCCGCCCGGACCTCATCCACTGCCACGACTGGCAGACCGGTCTCGTTCCGGTTTACCTGCACGAGCGTTTCCAGGCAGATGAATTCTATCGGGGAATCAAAACCGTCATGACGATCCACAACCTGAAATTCCAGGGCATCTGGGACCGCAAGACGATTCAGAGCATTACCGGCCTTTCCGACTACTACTTCACACCGGATAAGCTGGAGTTCAAACACGATGCCAGCTACTTGAAGGGCGGTCTGGTTTACGCAGATGCGATCACCACCGTCAGCAATACATATGCGCAGGAGATTCAGACCCCGTTCTATGGCGAAGGACTCGACGGTCTGATGTGTGCAAGAGCAAACGATCTGCGCGGTATTGTAAACGGACTCGACTACAATGAGTGGAACCCGGAGACAGACGCTCAGATTGCAAAGAATTTCAATGTAAAGAACTTCCGTAAAGAGAAAGTGAAAAATAAACTGGCACTGCAGGAGGAGTTAGGACTCGAGGTCAATCCGAAGACGATGATGATCGGTATCGTATCCCGTCTGACCGATCAGAAGGGCTTCGACCTCATCAGCTATATGATGGATGAGATGTGCCAGGATGCCGTACAGTTTGTGATCCTTGGAACCGGCGAGGAGCGCTACGAGAACATGTTCCGCCACTTCGCATGGAAATACGACAAGAAGGTTTCGGCAAACATCTACTATTCTGATGCAATGTCACACAAGATCTATGCATCCTGCGATGCCTTCTTGATGCCGTCCCTGTTTGAGCCATGCGGACTCTCCCAGCTCATGAGCCTTCGCTACGGAACCCTTCCGATCGTCCGCGAGACCGGCGGCCTCAAAGACACCGTAGAGCCGTACAATGAGTACGAGGGAACAGGAACTGGATTCAGCTTCACAAACTACAATGCGCATGAGATGATGGGTACCGTGCGGTACGCAGAGCGCATCTATTACGACAAAAAACGCGAGTGGAACAAGATGATCGACCGCGCAATGGCACAGGATTTCTCCTGGGCGAATTCCGCAAAACAGTACGAGGAAATGTACAACTGGCTGATCGGATAAGCTGGTCTGCATTCTGAAAAATAAGAAAAAAATCCCGAAATGGCAGAAGAGGAAAGAAAAGCCGTTTCGGGATTTTTTTTGCAGTATTTTTGGGTTGCGGCAGGAGAGTGGAATATGCTACACTTGTGCATAAGGATATATTCGAAGCAACTCCGGTGCAGAGGATTTGGGGGCTGAAAAAAGACACAAGAAAAACAGTTGACAACAAAGCAGATTTGTAATAGTATGTATACAGAAGCGAACGGACGTTCGCATAGTAAGGAGAATATTCAGTATGGGAAATAATAACGAAGATAAACTGCGTGCACTCGATGCCGCACTTGGACAGATTGAAAAACAGTACGGAAAAGGAGCTGTCATGAAGCTCGGAGATTCCGCAGCAAACATGAACGTGGAAACCATCCCGACCGGCTCTTTAAGCCTGGATATCGCACTCGGTCTTGGCGGTGTGCCGAAGGGAAGAATCATCGAGGTATATGGACCGGAGTCTTCCGGTAAAACAACCGTAGCGCTCCACATGGTAGCCGAAGTACAGAAACGCGGCGGAATCGCCGGCTTCATCGATGCAGAGCATGCGCTCGATCCGGCCTATGCCAAAAATATCGGTGTTGATATTGAAAACCTCTACATCTCACAGCCGGACAACGGCGAGCAGGCACTTGAGATCACCGAGACGATGGTTCGTTCCGGTGCGGTAGACATCATCATCGTGGACTCTGTTGCAGCCCTCGTTCCAAAAGCCGAGATCGACGGCGACATGGGAGATTCCCACGTCGGACTGCAGGCGCGTCTGATGTCTCAGGCACTCCGGAAACTGACTGCAGCGATCAGCAAATCCAATTGTATTGTTATCTTTATCAACCAGCTGCGTGAAAAAGTCGGTGTCATGTTCGGAAATCCGGAGACCACAACCGGCGGCCGTGCACTGAAATTCTATTCTTCCATCCGTCTCGATGTCAGAAGAATCGAAGCCTTAAAGCAGGGCGGAGAGATGGTCGGAAACCGTACCAGAATCAAAGTCGTGAAAAACAAAGTAGCTCCGCCGTTCCGCGAGGCAGAATTTGATATCATGTTCGGAAAAGGAATCTCCAAAGAAGGAGACGTTCTGGATCTGGCAGCTTCCGTCGGCATCGTACAGAAGAGCGGCGCATGGTTCGCATACGGCGGCGACAAGATCGGCCAGGGACGCGAAAATGCGAAAGCATACCTGCGCGAGCATCCGGAAATCATGGATGAGATCGAGCACAAAGTGCGCGTGGCTTACGGCCTGATCAAGGAAGAAGCGCCGGAAGGCACAGAAGAAACAGCAGCAGTTCCGGAAACCGAAGGAGACGACGAATAAATGTTTGTGACAGAGATTCGTCCTCTGAATAAAAAGAAATCACGGATCCTCTTCGATGACGGAGAGGATCTGGTTCTTTATAACGGGGAAATCCGCGCTTCCCGCATCAAAGAGCAGGAGGAGCTTCCCGATGAGGTTTACGAAAAGCTGGCAGGGGAAGTGCTGACTAAAAGGGCCAAACACCGCGCGATGTATCTGCTGCTCGGACAGATGCGGACGAAAAAAGAGCTGGAAGATAAGGTACGAAAAGACGGCTATCCCGAGAGAGCCATTGAAGAGGCTGTCTCGTACGTGGAGAGCTTTCACTATATCGACGACCGCGCATACGTGGAGCAGTATCTTGCGGGCAGCGGTGCGAAAAAAGGGAAAAAGGCAGTCCTCTATGCGCTGGCGCAGAAAGGCGTGGACCGGGAACTGGTGGAATCCGTCCTGGAAGAGCAGGAGGATGCCCGCGATGAGTATGAACTTGCAAAAAGTGCCGCCTTCGCAAAGCTCGGCACGCCGCACCGGCTGGATGAAAAAGAGTACCGCCGTGCCGCCGGTTTTCTGATGCGGAAGGGATTCGGCAGTTCCGAAATCCGTCGGGCACTGGAAGAATACCAAGATTCCGCTGACGAAGAATTCTAAATATTTCCGGCGATTCCGCCACATGCCGCGAAATTATGTGCAATAAATTACATGAATATTTTTAAAACATTGACAAATTTGTGAAAACAGTATAAAATTGTAGTGTTGTAAATGTGCAATGAAAACTAAATAAGGAGGTGCTCCGGTAATGGGTACAGGTATTACAATTCTGCTGGTATTCATTGCTGTAGTAGTCACGTTGCTTATTGCGGTTCCTGTTACCAGGAAAATTGCTGTGGACAATAAAATCAAGCAGGATGCTGAGAAAATTGGCACAGCGGAAGAAAAGGCGAGAAACATCATAGATGAAGCACTGAAAACTGCCGAAACTAAGAAACGGGAAGCCCTGCTGGAGGCGAAGGAGGAGTCTCTTCGTACGAAGAATGAAGTAGAAAAAGAGACCCGAGAGCGCAGAGCGGAACTGCAGAAATATGAGAAGCGCGTTTTATCGAAAGAAGAATCTGTAGATAAAAAAGCGGACGTATTGGAGCGTCGTGAAAACGAAATTGCAGCAAAAGAGGCAAGCGTCAGAAAGAAAGAAAAGGAAGTAGACGGTCTACACGAAAAAGGAGTACAGGAACTGGAAAGAATTTCCGGTTTTACCTCCGAGGAAGCAAAAGAGTATCTGTTAAAATCTGTGGAAGACGAAGTAAAAATCGACACAGCAAAGCTCTACAAAGAGCTGGAGAGCAGAGCAAAAGAGGAAGCAGGCCGTAAGGCAAAAGAGTATGTGGTAACAGCTATTCAGAAATGTGCTGTCGATCACGTATCCGAGAGTACCATCTCCGTGGTACAGCTTCCGAGTGATGAAATGAAAGGCCGCATCATCGGCCGTGAAGGACGAAACATCCGTACACTCGAAACCATGACAGGCGTTGACCTGATCATCGACGATACACCGGAAGCAGTCGTTCTTTCCTCATTCGATCCGATCCGCCGTGAGGTGGCAAGAATTGCTCTGGAAAAACTGATCGTAGACGGAAGAATCCATCCGGCCCGCATCGAAGAGATGGTAGAAAAGGCCCGCAAAGAAGTAGAACAGAATATTCGCGAGGAAGGCGAGGCAGCCGCACTGGAAGTCGGTGTACACGGACTTCATCCGGAGCTGATCCGTCTCCTTGGAAGAATGAAATTCCGTTCCAGCTACGGACAGAATGCATTAAAGCATTCGATCGAGGTAGCACAGCTTTCCGGTCTCCTCGCAGGAGAGGTAGGATGCGATGTCCGCATGGCAAAACGTGCCGGACTGCTTCATGATATCGGTAAATCCATCGACCATGAGGTAGAAGGATCTCACATTCAGATCGGTGCAGATCTCTGCAAAAAGTACAAAGAATCTCAGATTGTGATCAACACAGTAGAATCACATCACGGGGATGTAGAGCCCCAGTCTCTGATTGCATGTATCGTTCAGGCAGCGGATGCAATTTCCGCAGCAAGACCGGGTGCAAGAAGAGAAACACTCGAAACATATACCAACAGATTAAAACAGTTGGAAGACATCACGAATTCGTTCAAGGGTGTCGAAAAATCTTTTGCTATTCAGGCTGGTAGAGAAGTCCGCATCATGGTTGTTCCTGAGCAGGTATCCGATTCTGAAATGGTACTGCTCGCAAGGGATATCTCGAAACAGATCGAAGCTGAACTGGAATACCCGGGACAGATCAAGGTCAATGTTATCCGCGAGAGCCGTGTAACGGATTACGCGAAATAAAAGACTTTCTACGAAACAATTTAATAACGAAATCAAAAAGAGGCTGTGGACATGAGCAATCATGTTCCACAGCCTTTTCAGTGTGTATAAGAACAGTAAGTTTTAAAAGAATTTATACGTGCTGTATCCGGTTCGAGCGCATTTTCTGAGGTGTAGAGCCATACAGCTTTTTGAAGGTCCGCATAAAAATTTTGTAATTCGACAGCCCGTTTTTCTCCATCAGTACCGTGATCGTTTCGTCGGAATTCTGTAAATCTTCGTACAGGTGCATCGTGCGCACATCGTTCAGATATTCGAGAAAGGTCTGTCCGGTATACTTTTTAAAGAGCCGGCAGAAATACTCCTTCGAGAGCGCCAGGGAATCCGCGGCTGTTTCGAGGCTTAACGGTTCCGGGTAATGCACTTTCACCCAGTTCATAACGTGTGTCACGCGCTGCAGATCGCGCTGTGAACCCGTGAGGGATGCCGAAGGGATCTGGTGGGAATACGACCGGCAGAGATGGTACAGAAATTCGTACAGTCGTGAGGTAAAGAGAAGCTGGTATGAATCGGAAGGATTCTGCCGGATCTCGTTCATCTCCGAGAGCAGTGCGCGGAGCGGAGCCGGTTGTTCCGAGCAGGGAATGATCGTGTCGAAACGCATCGTATCAAAGTCCGGCAGATATTGGCGCATCTGGCTTGCGGAAATCTGCAGCAGAAGATATGTACAGGTGTTGGAGCGCGTCATATGGAGGTCGCCGGAGTTGATGATAATCAGATCGCCCTCGTTTAACTGATACTCCGTTGCCTGGACAATCGCGGAAAACTGTCCCCTGATCAGATAGAGAATTTCCACATATTCGTGCCAGTGCGCCGGAAAAACAAAAGCGGGCGCATCCTGCAGCTCAAAACGGACGTGCAGCAGATCGGTTTCGTGTATTGTTTCGTAAAAGCAGGATTCCATAAGTACCTCCAGGATGTGATAGAAATATACGTCAATTATAATCAAAAAAGATAAGAATATTGTACCAGAAATTGGGCGAAATATCAATATCAACCAGAGAAAGGACAAGAAAGGAACTAGAAGTTACACGAAAAAGGGAAGATAATGGAGACATTAGCACGAAACAAAGTTTGGGAGGAACAAAGACATGAAAGCAAAGGTAAGAACCTTTAACGGAACTACATCTCCGGAAGTAACCCAGCGTGAAACAGATCACCGCAAACTTGCCCGCGAGGCAGCAGCAGAGGGATTCGTTCTTCTGGAAAACAAAGATCATTTCCTGCCGCTGGCAAAGGGCAGCAAGGTAGGTCTTTACGGAGCAGGTGCGATCCGCACCATCAAAGGAGGCACCGGTTCCGGCGATGTCAATGAGCGTGACAGCGTCAATATTTTCCAGGGCATGAAAAATGCAGGCTACGACGTAACAAGCAGTGAATGGCTGGAGGATTACGATAAACTCTACGTACAGGCAAGACTGGACTGGAAAAATGAGATTTTCACAAAATTGAACGGAGACGACACAAAATTCTTTGATGCTTACTCTGCAACCCCGTTCTTTATGCCATCCGGAAACCCGATCGATGAAGAGAAAGCAGCAGCCGACGGTGCAGACACCGCATTCTTCGTTCTGGCACGTATCGCAGGAGAGAACAAAGACCGTTTTGATACGGAGGGTGACTACTTCATCTCCAAAGAAGAGAAAGCTATTCTGGCACAGGTTTCCAGATGCTATAAAAACGTTGTTCTTGTTATCAACACCGGCGGCCTGATGGATCTGGCATTCGTAGAAGAATTTGACAATATCCGCTCTATTTTACAGTACGTACAGGCAGGCCAGGAAGGCGGAAATGCATTTGCTGATGTTGTAAGCGGCGATGTAACCCCATCCGGAAAAATGACAGATACCTGGGCAAAAGATTACTATGATTATCCGGGTGCAGAGGTTTACAGCTACAAGAGCGGCGACCTCATGAAAGAAAAATACGAAGAGGGTATCTTCGTTGGATACCGTTACTTCGATACCTTTGAAGTACCAGTCCGTTACTCCTTCGGTTACGGTATGTCCTACACCGATTTCGAGATCAGAACCAATGACATCAAAGTAAGCGGCCGCGGCATGATGAATCCGAAAGTAAGCGTGACTGTTACCGTCACCAACACCGGCGATACTTATGCAGGAAAAGAAGTTGTACAGATCTACGCTTCCTGCCCGCAGGGCAGACTGGTGAAAGAGTTCCGCCGTCTGGCAGGCTTTGGAAAGACAAAACTGCTGGCTCCGAAGGAATCCCAGACGATGACCATCACCTTCCCGCTGTATCAGCTGACTTCCTATGAGGAAGAAAGTGCATCCTGGATTCTGGAGCCGGGCATGTATGGTATCTGGATTGGAAATGATCTGAATACATCTGTTCTCTCCGGCGCTCTGGAGCTGGACGAGAAAGCAGTCATGACAGCGTGTGAAAATATCTGCCCGCTGAAAGAGGAATTGAATGAGATTGTTCCTGATGCAGAAAAAGTTCAGGCAAGAGAGGCTGCATGGCAGAAGGAAGTAAAAGAAAAGAGAATGAGCGTCATCGAGCTCAAAGCATCTGAGATTCCAACTGAGAAAGTAGATTACCAGCCGGTACCGGAAGAGCTTCCTGGAAAAGCAGGAAAGATTGTGGAATCCCTTTCTGTGGATCAGCTGGCACTCCTTGCAACCGGTGATCCGGGAAGAGCACAGGGCAACGCGCTTGGCTCTGCAGGAATTTCTGTTCCGGGAGCAGCAGCAGAGACATCCCCGTGCGCTTCGGAGGAGCCGTGGAATGTAACCACGATTGCTCTGGTCGACGGACCTGCAGGTCTTCGTTTGAAGAAAGAATATCAGGTAGACAACGGAGAGATCGTAGCGAGCGATTTCCTGGCTGCCCTGGAAGGCGGTTTCTTCAGTAAGCCGCAGGAAAAACGCGGAACAACCTATTATCAGTTCTGTACCGCAATTCCGGTCGGAACACTTCTGGCACAGAGCTGGGATGTAGAACTCATCAAGAGAGTCGGCGAAATGATCGGCCATGAGATGGAACTGTTCAACGTAACACTGTGGCTGGCACCTGGTATGAACATCCACAGAAATCCGCTCTGCGGAAGAAACTTTGAATACTATTCCGAGGATCCGCTGATTGCCGGTATGATGGCGGCTGCCATGACACTCGGTGTACAGAAGGTACCGGGCTGCGGAACTACGATCAAACACTTTGCATGCAACAACCAGGAGGACAATCGTATGGGCTCCGATTCTATCCTGTCCGAGCGTGCCCTGCGTGAGATCTATCTGAAAGGCTTTGAAATCGCAGTCAAAGATGCACAGCCGATGTCCATCATGACATCCTACAACCTGATCAATGGTGTACACGCTGCAAACTGCTACGATACCTGCACGAAAGCAGCGAGAGATGAGTGGGGATTTGCAGGAGCTATCATGACCGACTGGACAACCACCAACGTACAGATCCAGGGCGAGTGTACCGCAGCGGGCTGCATGAGAGCCGGAAATGACATGGTAATGCCGGGTCTGCCGGAGGATCACGAGAACATCAAAAAAGAACTTGCAGATGGAACTCTGACGATGGCAGAACTGAAACGCTGCATCTATAACACGGTAAATATCGTACTGCAGTCCAATATGTACGAGGGCGCAGTCAGCTACCTTGATCAGTTCGATGATCTGGATACCTATCTTGTCGTGAAATAAAAGAAGTGAAAAATATCTTATGGGGATATACAAAAAGCAGGGTTTGAAATGAACGGACATTTCGGTGCGTGAGACATTGGGGGACCCTGAAAAGAGGAAAGAAGTGCCATTCGCAGATGGGGGTTTGCGGAGCAGGCACTTCTTTTACGTATATCGTCTATGAACCGTGAATACATTGACAGTAAGGCAGAAAATAAGGAGGCGCAAAAAGCAAATGAGAGAACGGGATGAGAATGCATATATTCGTTTTTTTGCCCTCTGGTTTGCGGCCGGTATGACCCTCGGTGTACTGCTTCTGCTTGCGGCATCGCGCACGGGAATGAAGGAGGGAAATACCGTTCGTCTCTTCCAGGCGGAAGCATTTCTTGGCAGAAAGATCTCTGCAAAGGCCTGTTTTTCCTACCTTCTGAAGGTGCGGCTGGCGCCGGCATTTGCAGGACTTCTCTTTGGACTGACGGCGATCGGCGCGTATTTTGCCGCCGCTGCCGTGCTGGCATACGGCTTCCTGTGCGGCGTCTTTCTCGCAGCCGCCTATCTGCAGAACGGTATCGCAGGGCTTCTGCTCTTTTTCCTTGCCCTCTTTCCACAGATTTTTCTTTATCTTGCGGCATTGTTTCTGATGGCAGCCGCATGCAGTCAGATGGCGGAGACGAATCATCTGGCCGGGGGCATGCAGAAAAAAGAGTATTTCCGCTTTGGCGTCCGCTACTTTTTCGCACTGATTCTGCTTCTCTGGGGCATTCTGCTCGAAAGCTACGTCAACCCGTGGTTCCTCTCGAAAATCCTGTAAAAACGGCAGGAAAAGGGAATTGCATTTTTGAAAAAACGTGTATATAATAGAAAAGCGCTGTTGCCGCTTGCGTGGCAGCGAACAGGGAGAGAAAAAGAAACAAAAGGAAAAAGCTATGCAGGAAACGATACAGTCGTTTATGGATTATCTACAGACAGAAAAGAAAGCATCAAAAAATACAGAGCTTTCCTACCAGCGCGACCTTCAAAAGCTGGTATTTTTTTTGAAAGAACACGGAATTGAAAAACCAGAGCAGGTAAATGCGACGGTTTTAAATTCCTATCTTTTATATCTGGAACGGGAGCAGTTTTCCCCGGCGACGATCTCACGCAGTATTGCGGCGATCCACATGTTCTGCCAGTATGCATGTCGGGAAGGAAAAATGACATCTGACCCTTCGAAAACACTGCAGCCACCGAAAGTGGAACGGAAAATGCCGGAGATTCTTTCCATCGCAGAGGTGGATCTTCTGCTCCGCCAGCCAAAAACAGACACGCCCAAAGGCATCCGCGACAAGGCAATGCTGGAGATGCTTTATGCGACCGGCATCCGTGTCAGTGAGCTGATCCATTTAAAAATCCAGGATGTCAACCTGATGATGGGATACATTACCTGCCGTGATGAACAGGAGCGGATCGTGCCGTTCGGCGGACCGGCAAAAAAAGCACTGGAGCAGTATCTGGGCGGTGCGCGCACGGCATTGATGCACGGACGGGAGGACGATGTGCTGTTTGTCAACTGTTCCGGCGGGCCGATGAGCCGTCAGGGCTTCTGGAAAATCCTGAAATGCTATGCAAAATCTGCAGGCATTACCGCGGATATTACACCGCATACACTGCGCCATTCGTTTGCAACCCATCTGCTGCAGAACGGTGCGGATTTAAAGAGCGTCCAGGAGATGATGGGACATGCCGATATTTCGACGACACAGATGTATCTCCATCTTGGTGTCAACAAAATCCGTGATGTTTACCAGAAAGCACACCCGAGAAAGTAGCAGTTTTACCAGAAAAAAGCAAAGAAACAGCGTGCATGACAAATTTTTAACGAAAAGTTTGGCGTGTGCGCTGCTTTTTTTTATTGTCATACATATAAGAAAAGGGATCAGTGGAACTTTTTCTTGTTCACAGAGTACAAAAAATATGATATACTTAGTTTTACGGTGTGTGTAAGGGTAAACGAAAGATTTTTTTGTACATATAGTAGAAAAACGGACTTTCACGCACAGCGGTGTCTGCGTAAGCGGACGTATTCATTTAGAATGATAACAGATAAAGAGGTATCTTATGAAACTGATGGTAGTCGAAGACGAAAAAGTAATTCGGAATGGTCTTTTAAAGCATGTGCCCTGGCAGAAACTTGGCGTTTGGGAAGTGCAGGCAGCAGAAAACGGAGAAAAAGCGCTGGAACTGGCGGAAACGTTTCATCCGGACATCGTTCTTTCCGACATCCGGATGCCAGGCATGTCCGGGATAGAGCTTTGCAGAACATTAAGGGAAAAATATCCGGAAATAGAAATTATTTTTTCCACTGGCTATGCAGATAAAGAATATCTGAAAGCAGCGATCGATCTGCATGCGGTTGGATACGTGGAAAAGCCGGTGAATGTGAATCTTCTGGCAGAAAATGTAAAAGAGGCGGTAAAACGCGTCGGAGAGCGCAGAAAAAATGAGCGCGCAAAACTCCGAAATTATCTGCTGGAGCTGGATACCGATGTTTCCATGGAACAGGCAGAGGGTACGTACTTCCGGATTGTCAGAATTCATTTCGACAGGGAAGGCTGTGGAAATGGCTTTCTTCCAATGTTCGAAAAGGAACTGAAGGCGGTCTTTTTACAGCATGATATTTCGATGACAGCAACACTTCTTGATCCGTTTTGCCTGATTCTTCTCCTTGGAAGCGAGGAAGAAAAGCGGTGGAAGAAAATAGAACCCATCCTGCTGTCCGCTTTGAACAAATTCACATCGGACGGTACACTGGGCGGATATTTTGTTTCTAACGGAACAAGAGGAAGCGGAAAAGAAGAAATTCTGCGTTCCTACCACGAAGCAAAAGAGGCAGCGAAAGCGCTTTCCTGGCTTGGATGGGGAAAAAGTGTGTGCTTTGAAGAAGTGCCGCCGGAACTTCCCTGGGAATCGGAGTGGAAACAGGATGGTAAAAAACAGCTGGATGTTTTTTATCATCTGTTAATGGAAAAAGAGAAAAAAGAAGCCTGTCGTTTTCAGAAAAACTTATACGAAGAGCTGGTGCGGCGTCATATGCATATGAGCAGTACGGTTCGCTATATTTACTGCCAGATGCAGGAAATGCTGGAGAAAGCCGCAGAGTATTTTTATCCCGGAAACATGGAAAAACCGTGGGAACAGAACGGAACCGATTTTTTCTGGCAGGCAGAAACCTTTGCGGAGATGCGCGATGAGATGATCCGGCGGATCGAACAGCTTCTGAAGCGGTCTGAGGATGGAAAAGAGAAAAAGAAAACAGAGAATTCCTTTACCATCAGCAAGGTGACGGAATACATACAGGAACACTATGCAGAGACGGATCTGTCGATTGCCAGAATTGCCGATTCGGTTTATCTGACGCCGACGTATCTGTCAGCGGTTTTCAAAAAGCAGACCGGGCTCACCATCGGACAGTATCTGCTGGGAATCCGTGTGGAGCATGCCAAACAGAAAATGAAAGATCCGCAGCTGAAGTTCTATCAGATCTCAGAGCAGGTTGGGTATGCGGATGCCAACTATTTTGCAAAAATTTTCAAAAAGATGACAGGCATGACACCAACAGAATATAAGGAGAGTCTGCGGCTGTGATGAGAAATCCAATACAGAAACTGTCGATGCAAAAACTGTCGATGCAAAAACGGATGATGCTGTACTTTTCGGTCCCGCTGATCCTGGTACAGATTATCCTTTGTTTTCTCTGCTATCCGCAGGTGATTCGCAGATATCGGGAGAAGACAGATTACACGGTAGAACAGTCCATTAATCAGACGATTTCTTTTACCGAAAGTTATCTGCAGAACATGACCTATCTGGCAGACATGGTGGAAAACAGCTGGGTGATTCAGGATACTTTGTCAGCAAAGGATTTTGGCGGAAACCGGCCTTATTTTGACCAGTGGCTTGAATATTATGAACTGAATCGGGAATTTAATTCGTATGAGCTGTCGAACTCGATTTACCGTTTCTGCTTGTATGTGCCGGATGATGTGATATATTCAGGAAATCATTATTTCTTTTTCGAAAACTCCCGTTTAAAAGAACGCAGTGATTATGTCGACTTGCGATATACATTAAATCAGGGAGAAGACTACGTTGCACTGAGTCAGGAACGTTCGGGGATTGATAAACAGGAAACATCACAGATGGTTACGTTGTATCACAGGATTGTTTCGAAAGAAGCAAAAGATCAGGAAATCGGTATTTGCAGTATCAGCGTATCCGTGAGCTGCTTTCAGGATATTATGCAAAATGCCAATATTACATCGAAAGGTCTGGTCTATCTGATGAGTGAAAACGGACGTCTGATTGCCAGCTCCAGCAGTACGATCCTGCAGAAAATGCAGAGGAGCGGAGGAATCTTAAGTTACGGGCCGGAAATTTCGATGGAGAAGAAAAAAGAAGGCCAGATGGAATATTATGCAGTCCGCCGAAACGTAAACGGCGCCGCCTGGCAGATGATTTCCATGATTCCAAAGAGCGAATATGAGGATCAGTACCGGATTCTCTGGCTTTCGGCGATTCTGATGATGGGCGGCATGATTGTTGTCATTGTGATGATATCTTATGTTCTTTCCGGCTATTATGTCGGAAGGCTGAAAAAGCTGAAAAGCGAAATGGCCGGGCTGCAAAACGGAAATTTAAATGCGAATCTGCCGCTCGAAACAGAAGGGGATGAAATCGAAGAAATTTACCATAACTTCAATGGCATGGTGCAGGAAGTGCAGCGTCTGATGCAGGAACATTACAAGCTCGGTAAAGAAGTCAAAATGGCGGAAGTGCGGGCCCTGCAGGCACAGATCAATCCCCATTTTCTCTACAATACGCTGGATCTGATTAACTGGATTTCCATGGATTATGGGGCAGAGGAGATTGGTACGCTGACCTGGAACCTGGCGCGCTTTTACCGTTTGAGCCTGAATCACGGAAAGAGCCTGATTACGATCGGGGAAGAAGTGGAACATGTACAGGTTTATGTGAACATTGAGAATTACCATTTTGACAATCAGATTTCACTGAATGTTGATGTTACGGAGGAATTAAAAGGTTTCGCCTGCCTCAACATCATTTTACAGCCCTTTGTGGAAAATGCGATTGTCCATGGCATTGCGGAATACAGCGAAATCGAAAGCTGCAGCATCGCAATCCGGGCACGGAAAGAGGAAGAGGATATTATCTTTACCATACAGGATGACGGCCCGGGCGTAAATGTGGAACAAATGCAAAAAGAAACGGAACAGGATATCAAGAAAGCCCGGCACGGGTACGGCGTGCGGAATATCAATTTCCGTTTAAAACTCTGCTTCGGAGAAAAATACGGCGTAACATATAAAGAAAGTGAAAAAGGAACGTGCGTAGAAGTAAAAATTCCGGCCATGACTATGGAAGAAGCAGAAGAGAAGATCTGACAGAAAAAAGGAGAGACATTTGTTCTCTCTTTTTTGCACAAAAGGAAAGAAAACCGATACAGAAAGCCAGAAAAAACTATACAAGTTCACAAGAAATCAGGAGAAAAACAAGAATTTTCCTGTACGAGATCACGGAAAACATAAAATATTACTAGAAATCAAAGTTTTGTTGGGTACAAAATAACCAAATTGTCCGGTATAATAAGTTCATCAGTTAAGAACAAGCCCCAAGACAAAGCGATGCGTGGAGGGTCTTGGGAGCACTTAAAGTTATCGCCGGCAAAAAAACAGTTAAGTGCAGGAACTATGAAAAAGAAAGGAAGTCAACAAATGGGAAAGCATGTTAAGAGTTTTGTAACAGAAGTAAAGAAAAACAGAGCCCTTTTTGTTATGGCGATGCCTGCATTTCTGCTGGTATTGATTATGCAGTATCTTCCAATGTCCGGATTGGTACTGGCATTTAAGAACTATCGATATGACCTTGGTGTATTCGGAAGTGAGTGGAATGGATTTGCGAACTTCGAGTACCTCTTCTCATCCGGAACCGGATGGTTAATCACGAAAAATACCGTTGTGTATAACCTGTTAAACCTGGTTACCTCACAGCTTATTGCCGTTTTGATCGCGATTTTTATTTCAGAGATCAACAAAAAAGTGTTCAAAAAAGTAACACAGTCCATTATCTTCTTACCGTACTTTATTTCCTGGGTTATCGTTGGTGTATTCGTTTACAACATCTTCAACTACGAAACCGGTATCCTGAACAGCGTTCTTACTTTCTTCGGAGCTGAAAAAGTAAACATGTACGATGCTTCCAAAGCAGGCATCTGGCCATGGATCATCTGCCTGTTCAACTCATGGAAATGGTGTGGATATAATTCCGTTATCTACATTGCAGCAATTACCGGTGTAGATGCCGAGATTCACGAGGCAGCTTCGATCGACGGAGCAAACATTTTTGAGAGAATCCGTTACATCACCATCCCGTGCATCCTTCCAACCATCATTACCATGCTTCTTCTGCAGGTAGGACGTATCCTTCGTGGTGACTTCGAGATGTTCTATCAGATCGTTGGAAACAATGGACAGCTCTTCAACAAGACAGACGTTATCGATACTTATGTATTCCGTTCCCTGCTTCAGAACTCTAACCTTGGTATGACAGCAGCAGCGTCCTTCTACCAGTCCGTCATCTGCTTTGCAACCATCATGATCGTCAATGCAGTTGTAAAACATGTAGAAGAAGATCTGGCACTGTTCTAAGACAGAGAAAAGGAGGAATTCGTTATGCAAGCTGTTGCAAAATCACAGAAAATCAAGAAAAGTACTTCGACAAAAGTATTTTACGTAATCTGCTATGTATTCGTAGCACTGATGACTCTTGTATGTCTCCTGCCGTTCGTTATGGTAGTTTCCGGATCATTTTCATCCGAGCAGGCGATTCGGTTCCAGGGCTATGGCATTCTCCCAAGAGACTTTACCACCGCTGCTTACTCACTGATTTTTAAGAGCCCGATGACCGTTGTCCGTGCTTATGGCGTATCTATTTTCATCACCTTAGTCGGAACAGCAATCGGTCTTCTGCTTACCACAATGACCGCTTACGTTATCAGCCGTAAAGATTTCAAGTACAGAAACGCTCTGTCCTTCTTCTTCTACTTTACAACCCTGTTCAACGGCGGTATGGTTTGCTCTTACATTTTCTACATTCAGTACCTGCACTTAAAAGACAGCTATCTGGCACTGATTTTACCAGGTGTCTTCAATGTCTTCTATCTGCTGATTATGAGAACTTTCGTATCTGCAATCCCGACTGCACTGATCGAATCTGCAAAGATCGACGGTGCCGGTGAGTTTAAAACATTCTTCAGTATCATCCTGCCGCTTCTGAAATCCGGAATGGCAACCATCGGTCTGTTCCTTGCCCTTGGCTACTGGAACGACTGGTACAACGCAATGCTGTACATGAACTCAGAAACAAAATACCCGCTGCAGTACATGCTGTACGCCCTGATGCAGAAAACACAGGCGATGTCCCAGATGGCAAGCTCCGCAAATATTCCGCTGCAGGATATGCCGTCCAACTCCCTGAAACTGGCGATGGCAGTCGTAGCAACCGGTCCGATCATTCTGGTATATCCATTTGTACAGAAATACTTTGTTAAAGGTGTTACAATCGGTTCTGTCAAAGGTTGATGGACTGATTCTATAAAGGCAACACAAAAAAGGAGGAAAAAGAAATATGCAGAACAAAAATTTAAGAAAAGCACTTGCTGTTTCCATGGCAATCGCCATGACAGGCGGACTGCTTGCAGGCTGCGGTAACAGCAGCTCCGGCGGATCTTCCAACAGCGGAACCACAAACAGCGGTTCCACCTCATCCGCAAGCGGTGAGCTTGATACATCCGAGTTTGTAGAACTTTCGATGTATGTCATCAGTGACCGGCCATCCGGACAGGATGAGATCGATGAGAACCTGAACAAACTGTTAAAAGAGAAACTGAACTGCTCCTTAAAGATCAACTGGATCGGCTGGGCAGAGTATGCAAACAAATATCCGCTGCTGTTCTCTTCAGGAGAAGAATTCGATATGGCATACAGCGCATCCTGGCTGAACTTTGCATCCCTGGCACAAAAAGGTGCGTTCAAGAGCCTGGACGAGCTCTGGCCGACTTACGCTCCAAAGAACTTTGCAGCACAGTCTGAGGAAGCAAAACAGCAGGCTACCGTAAACGGAAGCTACTACTGCGTACCATCTCTTCTGTCTACCTACAATACATACGGTCCATTCTGGCGTGGAGACCTGGTAGAGGGAACCGACTGGGATGGAAAGATGGAAACTTTTGAAGACATTGAAGAGTATTGCGACATCATCAAAGAAACACATCCAGAGATGGAGTGCATTGATCTTTACTCTACCGCACCGGAAATTTTCTTCATGTACATGGAGAATCAGGGACTGGCTGCCTTCAATGGTATCCGTTATCTGTGGTATGATCCATCAGCAGAGAATCCGACCGTTATGACTTCTTATGAGCTGGAAAAAACACCGGAATTCCTGGAAATGATGGCAAGATGGAATGAGAAAGGTTTCTATTCCAAATCTGCTCTGTCTGATACCGACAGCACCAAGTTCCAGAACGGCAAAGCTGCTCTGAAGATCCATAACATTGATTCTTATGTAGGTCAGGCAATTCTTCATCCGGAAAATGATATCCATTACACCAATATGGTAAAAGATGTTGCTCATCTTCCATATACCCAGGACTGCATGGTTATCTCCAACACATCCAAACATCCGGAAAGAGCAATGGCTCTGTGGGATCTGATCACCAACGATCAGGAAGTATATGATGCTTTCTATTATGGTATCGAGGGAACTTCCTATGAACTGAACGATCAGGGACAGTTCAAGATCCTGGATACTGACAAATATGGCACCAACGCAATGTGGTCTGCAAGAAGTGACGCTCTGAACCGTCAGCAGCAGGGTACACCAGATGATTATCAGACAAATGTTGATGCATTTGAAGAGCATATCGTATCTGGACAGGGAAATGAGAAATTCACCGGTTTCGTACTGGATACTTCTTCCTTTGAGACCCAGCTTGCTGCATGCAACAACGTACAGCAGCAGTACTGGTGGCCGCTGGAGCTCGGATATACCGAAGCTGAGTCTGGTTTGGCTGATTATCAGTCCCAGATGGAAGCAGCTGGTATCGAGACTATGAAAGAGGCAGCTCAGAAACAGCTTGACGATTATATTGCAAGCCTGAAATAAGACTTCCATAAAATAAAAATAGCAAAAGACCCGGCGGGAGAAATCCTGTCGGGTCTTTTGCGGTGCCATACATCCGAAAGAAACTGCCAGCGGCAGCTCTGCCGGTGACGGCGAAAGCAAAAGGACAGATAAAATTCTATAAAATGTTGCAAAAATAAAGGGAAACGATTTGAAATCTATACAAAATAACGGAAAAACGTAGGATATTACTAGAAAACGTAGTTTTGTAGCCTACCAATGCAATATGGAATTTTGTATAATGACGTTACCAGAAAATTCCGGACAAACAATAGTAAAAGGAAACAGCGATCCGAAAGGAAAGGAAACAAAACATGATAAAAGAACCAATGGTCATTGAAATAGCAAAAAATACGTATGCAATTAACGAGTTTGGCCTGTCTGCGTGCTATTTCCTGATTGGAGAGGAACGGGCGCTTCTGATTGACACCGCGTGCGGACTTTCTGATTTAAAAAGTATTGCAGCAAGTCTGACAGATAAACCATATGATGTTGTCCTGACACATGGGCATCACGATCATATTGGAGGGATTGGTGCATTTTCGGATGTCTATCTTCAGGAAGACGATTTTGAAATGGTGCGGAATGTAGATGTGGAGGTGCGGCGTAATTTTGCAGAAGAGCTTGGAAGAGCAGGCGGCTACGAAGCGTTTTCCTATGATCCGAAAAAAATTCAGCCGTTTGAAAGATTACCAAAGTTTCATGCTTTGCACGAGGGTGACTGCTTTGAACTTGGAAACCGTCGTGTGGAATGTATTGCGGTTGCCGGCCATACACCGGGCGGCATCTGTTTTCTGGACGAAACTACAAAGATTCTGTTTTCAGGAGACGCCTGCAATCAGAATCTTCTTGTGCTCGGATGCAGTGTGAGAAAGACACTGGAGGGCTTATATCATCTGAAAACGTATGAAAACCGTTATGAACGCTCCTACAGCGGTCATATTGGCTTTGGCGGGGAACCGTGCTTTTTCAGTCAGCCGGAGACGATTCTGGATGACTGTATCAGAACAGCGGAACAGATCCTGTCCGGTGAAGTGACGGGAAGAGAAGCGCCGCGCAAAGGCATGCTTTACGCGGAGTATGGAACCGCAAGACTTAGTTATTACTCGGATTGCCTGGAAAAGGCGCCGGAGCAATAAATCTATCTGCAAAAGCAGAGAAAAGGAGAGGTAATTGTATGGCAAAAGTAACATTACATGCAACCATCTTTGGGGAAGATGGCATCAAAACAAGAGACTATGAGACAGCGCTGATTCCGGATGCGAAAAATCAGGAAATGCAGGTCATTAACCTGTACCCGGACAAAACGTATCAGAAAATTGAAGGATTTGGAGCAGCACTGACGGAATCTGCAGGCTATGCGCTGTCCCGCATGAGCAAAGAAAATCAGAAGAAAGTAGTAGACGCTTACTATGGAAAAGACGGCATTGGCTATACAATCGGCCGTGTTCACATGGACAGCTGCGATTTCTCCGTCGGCAACTACTGCGCAGTTGAAAATCCGGACGATCCGGAATTCAAAGACTTCAATCTGGAACGGGATGCAAAATACGTACAGCCGCTTGTAAAAGCAGTATCCAAAACACTTGGAAAACCAGTTTCGCTTCTGCTTTCTCCGTGGAGCCCGCCGGCCTTCATGAAAGAGACAGGCGTAAGAAACGGCGGCGGACACCTGAAAAAAGAGTGCTACCAGGATTACGCAAATTATAT
>OKTW01000283.1_pt1 | contig 31559 bp, 24 predicted proteins | sample 1606371 | NCBI WGS metagenome assembly OKTW01 (sample SAMEA3879568, study PRJEB24766) | human gut metagenome | biome: human-associated habitat; feature: feces | place: USA | collected 1985/1987
CTTAATCCACATATCAAACCATAATCGGATAATTTTTTCTCTCTCGTTCATAAAGTACCTCCATAACTTTCGATTTGTCGCTCACAAGCAAAAGTATTATACCACATCTTTACGAATTTTTCTACCACTTCGACTATACTCACAACTTAATGACTTCTTGAATACTTGCCGAAAAAGAAAAACTGCCATCGACTGACAGCAGTTTTCTTTCGGTTGGTACTCCGTTAGGAATACACAATGTCATTCAATACAATCTCGTCTGCACAGGCTCGAATGTTATTCATCTTTCCAACCCAGCGGAGCATATCCCTTGCTTTCAGTTCTTCTGCTACACCTTGCTTTCTTGCCATTTCCTTTATCAGATACTCTGCCATATCACGAGCCGAAGTATCAATTTCAGCAAGGTGTTCATATAACTTTCCGCTTGTCAGCAGATTAAAATATAACACACGCTTATGTTCTCTCAAATATCGTTGCCGTAACCGCCCGTATTTTGAAAGGGGAGGACTTTCCTCTACTGTTAGGCAGGGATAATAGTAATCTCCGATGAGTTCGTATCGGATGCCTGTTCTTTCGTCTGTAATAAATCTTTGCATAGTTCTTTCTCCTTTTGCTTCTTGTAGTAAAACTCCAAGGTTTTTTTATTGTGGTTTACCTTTTTACATTCCTCGGAACAGAATTTCTGCTGACTGTGTGTAGGCCAGTAGGTACTGCCACACACAGCACATACACGCTGACGATAATAGTGATCACCTTTTTCCGCTTCTCTGTAGGCTTTCGTTTTATCCTGCCTTGCTTGATAGCAACAATCCTTTGAACAGAATACCTGTCGATTGCTTGTAGGGGTAAACTCTTTCCCACAATGAGGACATATCTTCATTTTGATGATTTCACCACCATTTTCAGCGATTTTCTTCGCCTTGCGTTTCTCTCGGTAGGCTTTTTCACGCTTACGCTGTTTTGCCAATCGTTCCATTTCTTCCTGTTCTTCCTGCTCGTTTATCTCGGCAATTTCTTCCTCGGTGTAGGCAATATCGACCTGTCCGACATAATTGAAGTAAATATCAACCTTTTGTGTCCTTGCTTTTCCCACACCCTCGGCTTCATACACCACAATCTTGTCAATGAGTTCGGCAAACATCAAATCGGAAACTTCCGTAGGATTTTTATACTTTCGTATCAGCGAAACAAAATGCTGAATATCCATAGTGCTGTCCTTTTCTTCGGAAAATTCCTTTTTCATCGCTTCCATTTTCATTTCCAGCTCCGCCTGTTCATCGTCATACTGCTTCATCAGTTGCTTGTACTGTCTTTCGGGCAGTAATCCCGATATAAGATTTTCATACAAGCCACGAATGAGCGTAGAGAGTTCGTCATAGCGTTTATGACAGCGTTTTAACTCCGATTGGTTGTGCTTCGGCTTTTCCTCTTGCTTGCCTTTCCATAAAGATTGCAGTTCCAAAGCAAAGGCTTTTTCGTCATTCAGAACGAATTTTGAAAAGCGTTTAACTGCCGATAATATCAAGGCTTCAACATTATCAGCACTAATCGTATGGGAAGTACAGGAATTAACCCTGCTCGCATACCCGCCGCAACGGTAAGAATACTGAATAGAACCGTCTTTCTTGCTGTAATGCGTTTGCAAAGTCATTCTCCTGCCACAGTCGGCACAATATAGATAACCGCTTAATCGGTTGGTATGCGTACCTCTTGCCGCAGCTCTGTTCGCTCGTTTCTTTCGTTTCTGAACGCTGTCCCAAAGTTCCTGCGATATGATAGGCTCGTGGGTATTATAAAACACATACTGCTCATCTTCATCGGTAGTCTTTCTCTTATGCAATTTGAAATTGGTGCTGACCGACTTTCTCAAAACAGTATGCCCAAGATATTCCTGTCTGCTTAAAATCGTTCTAATGGCAGATATGCCCCAAATATAAGGGTCTGCAAACTTAATCCCGTTGTACTGTTCTGGGTGATATTCCTTTGCATATGCGGCAGGAATTAAAACCTTTTCTTCGGTTAGTATTTCCGCTATGGCTCGTGGGCTTTTGCCCTCATTGGCAAGCAGAAAGATACGCTTTACCACCTCAGAAGCCACAGGGTCAACAACAAGCGTCTGCTTATCATTTGGCAGTCGGTTGTAACCATAAGGAATAGAGCCGCTACAACGCTTTCCGTCTTTCATTCGGGCATCAAATACAGCCTTGATTTTATTGCTCGTGTCTTTGGCATAAAATTCGTTCATAATATTCAAAAACGGAGCAAAGTCATTATCCGAAGCATTGTTGCTGTCAATGCTGTTATTGATTGCAAGAAAACGGACATCTTTCTGCGGAAACAGAATTTCCGTATAAAATCCGACTTGCAGATAGTTTCGCCCTAATCGGCTCATATCCTTAACAATCAATGTTCCGACATTGCCTGCTTCAATTTCCTTAATCAACGCTTGAAAGCCGGGACGATTGAAATTTACACCCGAAAAACCATCGTCAGTAAAATGACGGATATTCTCAAAGCCATTCCTGCGGGCGTAATCTTCGAGGTACTTTTTCTGATTGGTAATGGAATTACTCTCGCCATTCAGGTCATCATCTCTTGATAATCTCTCATAAAGTGCTGTAATCTTTGAAGTCCTTGACATTCTCTTAACCTCCTTCCTATGTATTTCCAATTTAGGACAGTTAATTTTATCGTCCTATTAAAGTATAGCCCTCGGGAGACAGCTCGATGGCGGTGACAGTCTCGCCGTAGTTCGCCGCCCATGCGTCAAAGTGCTGCAAGCCCTGCTCCTCCAACGCAGACATCTGCAAATACCGCTGGATGGTGTAAAGCTCCACCATGCTGTTGGAAATGGGGGTGCCGGTGGCAAAGATAATACCGCGTCCCCCAGTGATTTCATCCAAATAGCGGCACTTCATAAAGAGGTCTGAGCTTTTCTGCGCCTCGGTCTGGGCAATACCGCCCACATTCCGCATTTTCGTGTATAAAAAGAGGTTCTTAAAATAGTGTGACTCGTCAATGAAGATGCGGTCAACGCCCAATTCCTCAAAGGTGACCACATCGTCCTTGCGGCTCTGGTCATTCAGCTTGTCGATCTTGGCTTGCAGGCCCTTCTTGGTTTTCTCCATCTGTTTGATCGTGAACTTCTCCGCTTTTTCTCGTTTGGCTTCGGAAATGCCCATCATAATTTCGTCGATCTGCTGTTCCAGAATGGCCCGCTGGCGCTCTACGCTCATGGGGATCTTCTCAAATTGTGAATGGCCGATAATAACGGCATCATAGTCGCCGGTGGCGATCCTACCACAGAATTTCTTGCGGTTTTTGGTTTCAAAATCCTTACGGGTAGCGACAAGGATGTTCGCTGCCGGATAGAGCTGCAAAAACTCAGTGGCCCACTGCTCTGTCAGGTGGTTGGGCACCACAAAAAGAGATTTTTGACACAGGCCCAGCCGCTTGCTCTCCATGGCGGCGGCTACCATTTCAAAGGTTTTTCCCGCGCCCACCACATGGGCAAGCAGGGTATTTCCACCGTACAAAATGTGCGCGATGGCGTTGACCTGGTGCTTGCGGAGTGTGATCTCCGGGTTCATGCCTGAAAAGCTGATGTGACTGCCATCATACTCACGGGGACGGTTGCTGTTGAACAGAATATTATAGGTCTTACAGATGGCTTCGCGCCGGTCAGGATCTTTCCAGATCCACTCAGCAAAAGCGTCTTTAATGAGTTCCTGCTTACTCTGCGCGATAGCAGTCTCTTTCTTATTCAGAACGGCAATTCTGCGCCCTTCTTCATCGTATTGGTAATCAAAAATGCGGACATCCTTCAGGTTAAGTGTCGTTTCGATGATCTCATAGGCGTTGACGCGCTTGGTGCCGTAGGTGCTGATGGCCTTGACATTGCCGCGATCCTTGCTTTTGCCTTCGATGCGCCATTCACCGGTGATGCCGGAATAGTGGACCTTCATGCTCCATTGCGCGCTGCGGGGCGTCCCCAGCGTTTCAAAAATAAATCGGCGGACATATTCGGTGTCCAGCCATGTAGCGCCCAGCCGGACGGAGATCTCGCTGGCGGTGAGGTCGGTGGGCTGCACCTGCGCGAGCGCATCGGCGTTGATCTGATACTGCGGGTCCTGCTCCGCCTTGCCTTGGGCAACCGCCAATTTCTGACGCACATTGCCGGAGAGGTATTCATCTGCGGGCAGGTATTTCTCATGTCCATCGTTCTCGCCGGTGTAAGCGGGGTTCAAAAAAATCACGCCCTTGAGATCAGAAAACAGCGTTTCTTCGTCCTTGCCGGTGAGCCTGCTCATATAGTCCATATCCACATGAGCCTTTTCCCCGATGGACAGCGCCAGCGCCTCCACCGCTGTGTCTACCTTTTCAGCAGGTTTGTGGCTGCGGATGGTGCGCTTGGTGAACAGGTCAGCCTTCCTTTTCAGGTTCCGGTCCTCGTCCAGAATTTCCAGCGAACAGAGCAGGAAGTAAGAGCTGTCCTGATCGAAGGCGATGGCGTTGCCGCGGGAGTTGATGAGTCCATATTTCCGGGTGAAGGCGTCATAGAGAGCATTCAGCTTTGCTTGCTGCGCCTTGATTTCTTCATCGGGATAGTCCTCGGTCTGATATTCCAGCAGCGTCCGCACACAGTCCCGCAGCTCGATCATGCCGCGGATTCTGCTCTCTGCCGTCTTGGATACCTCCACCGGGTTCATACGGCTGTTTTCCCGGTAGTAGATCTGGTCGTCCACCAGCGTATAGGAAAAATTGCGGACAGCGGGGTCGGCCTCGATGGAATGATCCTCTCCCTCCAGTTCTTCCTCCCGGTCATAAGTGGTGATCTCACCGTGGACATTCTGAACGGCTTCCGCCAGAAGTGCTTCCAATGGTTTCTCCGGGTACGGCTCACAGGTGGGCGTGGGGCCGAACGGCCCGGACACCATCTTCATCTCGCCCAGCACCATGTCGGGATGGTCGATGAAGTAGCTGTTCATCTGGATGCCGTCCTCGTTGGTGGCAAGGTGTACCCATTCGGGTTCTATATTCACCATTCGTTCCCGCTTTTGCAAAAACAGGATGTCTGAAACGACCTCCGTGCCCGCCGCGGCCTTGAATGCATTGTTGGGCAGGCAGATGGCCCCCAGCAGCTCCGAGCGCTGCGCGATGTATTTTCGCGCGCTGGCGGTGCGCTTGTCCATGGTGTAGCTGGAGGTCACAACGGCGATAACGCCGCCTGGTCTGACCTGATCCAACGCCTTGGCGATGAAATACTCGTGGATGGGGAAATTCAGCCGGTCATAGCGTTTGTCCGGCACATGGAACTGGCCGAAGGGAACATTGCCGATGGCAACATCAAAAAAGTTATCCGGGAAGGCGGTTTTCTCATAGCCCTGCACCGCGATACTGCTTTTCTGATAAAGCTGGCGGGCGATGCGGCCGGAGAGATCGTCCAGCTCCACGCCGTAGAGCTTGCTGCCGCTCATGCTTTCCGGCAGCATACCGAGAAAATTGCCAATGCCGCAGGACGGTTCCAAAATGTTGCCCTGCGTGAAGCCCAGCTGCCCCAGGGCGGCATAGATGCCGCGGATGACCACAGGCGGCGTGTAGAACGCCGTCAGCGTGGATTCACGGGCGGCGGCGTATTCGGCATCGGTAAGCAGTTCTTTCAGTTCAGCGTAACGAGGATTTTTCTCGTCAAAGAAGTCCGCCAGTCCGCCCCAACCCACATACTGTGCCAGCACCGCCTGTTCCTCCGCTGTGGCGGCTCGGCTCTCCGCCTCCACGGTTTTCAGGGTACGGATCGCGTCCAGATTGCGCTGAAAACGCTCCAACGGTGCGCCCTCTCCGATATGGTCATCGGTGATGCGATAGTTCCGGCCATCCGCGTCCAGCGGATAGGCAAGCGCGTTTTGCTTTTTCTTTTTCGGCGGGGTGAGTACCGCAGGCGGCTCGTCCGTCTGCGGCTGCGGCGGGGCCAGCGTAGCGGGGTCCGCCTGCTCCACAATTTTCCGAACAAAGGAGATTGGTTCCGTGCGGAAGATGGGAAAGCCGACCTTTTGGACAAAGGTGATGTCTTGAAAGTTGACAACGCCGTGCGCCGTATCGACGCGGTCCACAAGGAAGGTCCTGCCGTCGATCTCAAATACCGTTTCACCGGGAACAAGATTTTGTGCCGCAAATTCTGCGTCGGTGATTGCTGGCTGCGTGGCAGGCTCGTCCGGCTGCTCTGCAGCGGTGTCTTTGGCGCGCTCCACATAGAGCCATTCCGCCGCTTCCTTTTCGCTGACTGCCTTTCTGACCTGCTCCAGATAATCCTCAGCCTGCCACTCGCTGGGGAAGGTCTCACGGACGCCCTCGCTGTCAACATAAATTTCGTCCCGAATATCGTCCCAGACGGCGTAGCCGTCGTCCGTTTCGATCACGCTGAACCGCTCATGGGCGGGCGGCTGCTCTGCGGCAAGCCGTGCTGCATCCTCTGCGACCTGCTCCACAAAGCTGCGTTCCTGCTGAGGAGCATCATGCCGGTGATTGAACAGGCTGAAAGTGCCGTCCACATACTCCGAAAGCCGATCCTTTGCGCGCTGAACGGAGCTGTAATGGCGGTCATCCTCCGGCAAGTCATCCAGCCGGGAAGTCAGTGCCGCCAGCATATCCGCAGTCTTGCCCTTATCTTGCAGCTGCTCCTCGATCATGGGAAGCGCATCGTAATAATCCGCACCCTTGGGATAGGGACGCGGAACATCGTCCGGCGCATTGTAAAAACCGTTATAGACGGTTCGAGCCAACTGCCCACGCTCATATTCCGGGATTTTGGCGATAGCGTCCTCGCCGGGGAATCGTTTCTGCGCGATCAGGCACTCATACTCCTTGACCACATTGGGGATGGTCAGATGGACGGTATCATATTTCTTAAAATTATAGTCGCGCTCATATTCCAGACCCTTGTGTGTTTTCGTACTCTGGTATCCGGCGCGACCGCTGCCGCTGTACTCTCCAAAGCAGGATTTGATAAATTTCTGATGCTCCTCCGATGTATGGGGATAGCAGAAGTGGGAATATACGGCCAGTCGGCTATCCAGATGGTCGCAGAGGAAAAAGCCGTCAATCTCGTCCTGCGTGATAAACATTTTGCATTGCCGAAGAAAGTTCGGCTGTGCGGTAAAGTGCCGCTCCGAGTATGGCAGACCGTTGAGAATGATGCCGATACGGTGGGTGTTGTACTCTGAAAGGCGGTATCGCAGAATGGATGGATCATCATGATAAGCATACAGAAAAGCGTGGTATTCCTGCGCCAACATTTGTAGGCCACCGTCCGTCTTTGCGAACGCCACCATATCCTCGTTCAGTTCCGGGTAGCCCTTGTGCTGGTCATGGATGGCCAGCGTCTGCGGGAATAGGCCCTGCGCGCGGCCATCTTCGTTCAGGTCACGGGCGGTCATCAAAAGTGCGTCCATCGCTTCGTGCAGCACCTTGTCCGGGGCCTGCGCCAGCTCGGACGCGGAGAGATAGATCCCGGCCCGTAGCAGCCCCAAAATGCGGCCCGCCGCCAGTCCCCATGTGACCACGGTCTTGCTGTACCCGGTGCGGACGCTGTCCCCTTGGGCGAGGTGGATGCCGTCCTCCAGAAACCACACGGCGTATTTGCGGCCTTCGTATTCAATGCCGCGCCCGTTCGCCCTACCGAACTCCCGGCGCAGAAATGATATATTTTCCGGTTCAGGCCGCTCCCGCATATAGAACACTGCGATGCGCTCCGCACTGTTGGGTTCGTTGCCGCCCGTGCAGAGGGCCAGATCAATGACCTCCTGCGGCACCGTGCGGGCCGGGGCCAGAATGCCGGAGGGCGCATCTGCCGGAGCCTCGTACACCGGAGCGTCGCCGCCCATGTCGAACAGGGCAAGCTGCTCTGCGACGATTGGGGCATTTTGCAGGCCCAGCTTGATCTTGTACTCGCCGCGCTCGATCAGGCCCTCGGTCATCTCGGTGATGACCGACCATGAAAAAACGGACTCCGAGGTGCGGGAGAGGTAGCTGCCCTCCCACATCAAAAGTCCGTCTTTCTCGGCATGGTAGCCTGTACGAACACCGTCGGTCAGGACTTCCACCCATATATCGTTGTAGCTGTTTTTGAGAAATTCCGTCCGTTCTGCAAGATTCTCGTGCGCCTGAAAGTATTCAAAAATCTCCTGCCGCTTGTGCTTGCGCCCGCCGTCGTCCAGCAGATTCGCTTCAATGAGGTGCATATCCAGAAAAGCAGGAAGCTCTGCGGTATTTTGCTGTGCGGTGTCATGCTCCAGTGCAAAGGCTGCGGCCTGTTCCCGCGCTTTTTCGTCCGGGTAATCACCGTAGACACGGAGGCATTGGCGTGTTTCGGCATCATAGACGGCAGCGCCGTCGTATGCAAAACCATCTTCCTCCATCGTACCGGCAACATAGCCCTGTGCTGCGGCCTCCGCTTCTTCCAGCGTTTGATAGTCCAGCTTATCGTCAAAGCCGTTTTCAATATGGTGATAGGCCGCAACCTGATAGGGCGCGGCCATCTGCGCGGCGTAGCGGTCAATGGCTTCTGTGGTCAGCCATTCCGGTTTTTCCGGGAGGGTGTCATACAGCTCCCGCATTTTTTTGATCTGCGCGTAGACATTACCTGCCCACAGGTGCTTTTCACTTCGCCCGCCAGCGCCGAGGAAGTAGTCACAGTCAGCGCGCAGGCGATCCAGCAGCACATAATCTCCGCTGTGATCGACAAAGGCAGGAAGCTCATCACTTCCTGCCTCTGTGGGTTCTTGGGTTGTTAGGCGTAGATCAGGTCGCTGAGCACCAGTTCCTCCGCGCTGTGCCGGAGACTGTTCATCAGGCCCGTCCAGCGCATGGGATCGGTCGCCTTCAGTGCCTCCGTCACGCCCTCGGCCTGTGCCATCCGCGCCACGGTCTGCTCCACCATCTTCCGCGCGGTCTGCTCGATCTCTGCCAGATGCTCCGTCAACTTGCCGCTGGTCTTGAGGTTGGTGTAAAGTACTCTGCGGTGCTTCTTCAGGTACGCTCTCCGCAGCTCCGCGTACTTGCCCAGATGCACCTCCGGTACGCTGGGCATCATCAAATTCGGCACCTGATAGCCGTTCTGCATCCTGTAAGTGACCTCCATGCTGTTCGCTCCTTTCATGGGGTGTTTCGTGTTGTTCTGTGCGGCCATCATAACCGATTCTCGTGCGGTTTGCAAAAAACTGATCCCGCTGCGCCTGCATGACCGTTCGGCTGATCTCCCGCAGGCCCATCTCCGCGATGTCGCTGGTGGCGATGCCAAGGGCGTTGATGGTGGGCGGCGTGTTGAATTCGTAAACATGGGCGAACTCATCGGGCGAAAAATAATCGTCTGCCCGTAAGCCCAGCCGGGTCATCAGCATATAGGCCACGCTGACCTCCAGCGCGTCCCGGTAGAACGCCTCCAAATTGAGGTCATCCAGTTCCTCCAGCAGGCTGTCCTCCCGGCACTCCCGCAGGTCTTTCAGGTAGTCCGTGAAGTTGTCCGCCACGGCGTTGTGGCAGGCAGAACGCACGGCGTCTACAAGATTTTCTTTTTCGGCCAGGTCACCGAAGGTAGCTTCCAGCGTTTCAATGACTTCTGGCTCAAAAGCTGGCTGCATCGTCCAAATAGGCAGCGGGCGGGCAAAGCGGGACGCATGGGTGTCCGAAACGTCAAAATAGAGCTTTAGACAGTTTTGTCCGTCATCGCTGAAAACCGCGATGCTCTTTGCACCGCGATTCACCCAGCGCCCGAACCGCCGATTCCATCGCTCCATTTCAAGAACTGCGGTGGCGTCCGGGCGTTGGGCGTAGATCAGAATTTGATCATCGAAGGGGCATTTGTAATTGTAGCAGGCCGCGCGGAGAAAGCCCGTCCAGCTTTGATAGCTGCCGGTGACGCTCTGCACGGTCTGGTCATATAGCTCTGTGATAAGCTGAAATTTAGTAGGCAAATTGGCACCTCCTTATCGCTCCGGCTCCGATTTCTTTTTGTTATGTGACCGGTTATTTTTCCTCTGTTCGGCGCATTCCTTTTCAAAATTTTCGCGCCGGTAACAGTAAATATAAAACTGGTAATCACCTTTGATCGGCGTACAGCGGAGCATATACACATACTGTTTGGTTTTCACCATGAAGCCGCAGGAAGGAAACATCGCGCTCTTGATGGCACAGATCTGCTCATACCGGTTGCAGTAGCGGTTCATGCTGTCGAAGTCTCGCAGCGGGGAGTCCGGCTGTTCCCGCAGCCAGTTTATGGTACGGTCAATATCTGCCTTAAACTCCGGCGTATTCAGTGCATCTTGCTGGTGGGGCCACCATGTTGTGTAAAACTGCTTGCCGCTGCCAAAATCACCACGCAGGTGTCCCACACAGCCCGCAGACTTGTCCTGTTCCTCACTGCGGGAGAAATAGAGAGCGTGCAGCGCAGGCTCATTGACGCTGTAAAAGTCAATGACATCCTTATCACTGGCGGGATATTTCTCCTGAAATTCCGCAAGGGTACGGCATCCGCCATCTTGAAAGGAAAGGCAGCCGCTCTCCAGCGGAATCCACCCATCAATGGGAAGCTGGAACGGCTCGCGGGTGAGAACAGTGCCATAGAAGTTGACCATGAGACTCCGTGACAGTTCTATCGGCTCACCCCAATCTGCATCGCCATGGCGCAGCTCGTAGCGATATACGCCCTCCGGCACGGTGGCCCGATCAATGCGGCATTCTGTAAACAATGCCGGTCGGTCAAAAATCGTGACCTCCTGATAGGTCACCTTCTGTGCGTCATAGTTCATCTGGCTTCACCTCGTTCTTTGTGTTTCTTTTGCACTCTCTGTTGTGCCAAAAACTCCGGGACCTCCTTGAAACCGATGCTATCTGCGTAGTAGGCGGTTTTCTTTCCACCCTGCGTCAGTACCACGATGTCGCTTACAGACATGGAACGCATCCGATGGGCAAAGGGGCGGTGGTCGCTGTTGTGCTTTGTCCAAAGATGCTCCAGCGAATTTTCCTTTGCGTACATACCGGCGTAAGAACGCTGATAATCAGCGTTCTGGAGTTTTCCCTTTGCCTCTGCATAAGGCTGGAAACAGTAGTCTACATCAGCGATTGCAGGGATTTGATAGATTTCATAGGTGCCAATCTCGGCGCTGATTTTCGGCGTTCTGGGAACATAGGTGTTGCCGCTGCGTTCCTGCATTTCTGCAAACTCGCAAATATGATAGGCAGAATTACCGATGCAGACATGGCAATCGTCAATGTACTTGCAATGGAAAACCATCTTTTCACCGTCAAAGCGGGTAATGACGATGCTTTCCCCATCTTTGATAGTAAAGAGCGTGCGATACGCGCTGTCAATAAAGCGAATATCACGATTGTCTTTGTCGGGATTTGGAAAGGCGATAACGCCCATGATGTCTACCGGCTCACGGTCACTCATCGTGCTTCACCTCTTTCTTTTTTCGGTGTGGTACGCTTCTTTTCGTATTCCGCCAGTCTTTCCTTAGCCCATTCGGGCAGCTTGTTATGATCGGCAACGCCGAGGACATCGGTAATGTCCCACCGGCATCGTTCACCGGAATACAATTCCTCGAAGTAAACCGCACGCCCGCGTGCGCCGGGTGTGCAGCCAAATCCACTCAGCGCGAAGCCGAGTTGACAGTCTGCCGTGCGGTATTCCGGTGCAAGGCTGGTGGGGCGGAGAACGATCAGCTTGCCTTGCAGAGATTCCTCTGATGGAGGAAGGCAAGCCTCCGCGCCTAAAACGGCATAGGGGACATTTCGGGCCGCACGGAATGCTTTGACTTTTTCGACCTGTGCCTGCAAGCGATTCAAAAAGGTTTCTGCAATTTCCAGATAACTCTTACAGGCAAGTGCTTCGGGATACATTGTTTCTCCGAGAAAATTGTACTGCTGATAGCAGGTCATATAGGTTTCGTCCTTTGGATTGAACCCCATAAGCAGAACGCGCCCACCCATACGAATGGACTGTATGATCTCGTAGTCACCGGCTTTGTCGGGTTCTGCGCTTTTCTGCTCCCTGTACCCAAGCCGCTCCGCTTTATCCCGTAAGATAAGGTCTTTGAGATAGGCACCCTTTTCGGGTTGCTGTTCAAACCATTCCCGCACCTCGGTATCACCGAGGGAGAGTTGGAAGGTAAACCGCATGATTTTGCTGCGGTACTCGTCATTCTTTTCTTTTCGCTTCTGATAGTTCGTCATCGTGCTTCACCCCGATCCTTATGTTTCTTTTTTTGCCGCTTCTGCTCCTTTTCCAATTCTTCCAGCGTTTTCGGTGGTTTGCCATCAAAGGAGATCAGAACATTTTGCTTCGGCGTGCCTTGCAGCATGTTTTCCGCCTCGCTGCACTCCTGCTTCTGCTTTTCTGTCATAGTGCTGTCCTTTCCAGAAGATAATAGAAAAACAGAGATCTGAGCATCTTCCGCCGCAAATCTCTGTTCCAATCGTTCTACTGTCCAATTCTGTTTGAATTGCCCCAAAGGGTTATGCCCGAATTGGGCGATGGCCCGCTGATCCATATCGCGGAGCCTTTTCCATAATTCCGGGTGGTGATGCCGCAGTTTTCTCAATTCGTCGATCCGTTGGAGGGGACAGCACCAACAGGAACAGCGGTGATAGATCTCATACAGTCCGCCCCAGTCATAACCGCGGTCGTAACATAGTTTCAAAGCCTCTGCTTCGGTGATACCCCAGTCCACCAACGGATATTGCTCATTTTTGATCCGCTTCGGCTCATCTGCCGCGATGCCGACATAGTGGAGTGCCTGATACTCCCCCTTAAGCCGATTGACCTCCTTGCTGATAAGATGGGTTTTAAGCTGTCCCGTACACCATCGTACCTTAGCACCGGGCCAGCCGTTGCCATAGAGCGAAACGCCCAGCCGTTGCCGGTTTTCGATGGAAGATGGCTTTTGCTTTTCTTCCTCGAACATTAGGTATTCAAAGCCTTTTGGGTGACGGAGCATGGTGATGTGGATACCACGCTCCCGGTAAAGGTAGTCATCCACCTTGCTGATATGGTCATACATTTCCGGAAATTCCATGTCGGTGTCTGCCCAAAGGACCGTGTTTATGGGCAAACCTCGTTCAATCATCAGCAAGAGCATAGCCGTACTGTCCTTGCCGCCTGAGAGGGACACTGCATGAAAAATCTGCTTGTTGAATGAAATCACCTCCAATTTGCTCATGAAAAAAGCCGCCTGTCTCGGCGGCTGCAATGCAAAACGGCACGGGAAACCGTGCCGTTTTCATTGAAATCTTCTGTTCCGACAGGCAGCGTAGATTCGCGGTCATTCTATGACTTCACGCTCCATTCGCAAATACTTTTCGCGCAGATACCATGCCTGTTCAGGACTGATGATCCGGTTTACCTCCGCGCTATTGATGTCGCTTTGCAGAGAACAGTAATCGCAATCCCAGAGATAATATTCTTCACCACGATCCAGCTTATCCCACGCGCTGACCATAGCTTGGATTGACTCCTGCAAAAACTCCGGCAAATTCTGTTCCCAATCACTATGACCATCGGCATTGTTTTTTCTATCGTCTTGCAAAGCCACTTGCGGCACCTCACTTTTCGTTGATGCTCGCATCATAGCAACACGCCAGTCCGATGTCAACAAATACCCCGGCAGAAGCGTTATCGACTCATCTCCTGCTGGCGCTTGCGGTGCCAGCCCTCCAGCAGCTTGATGATGACATCCTCCATCTGCTTCGGGGTGTAGCTGGCGGGGAAGTATTTTTGCAGGCGGTCGTTGCGGATGGTGACCTTGCGTTCCAGCGGCTTTTCCTCGCGCATGATGAGGTCGATGATGTTATTTTCCAGTTTTTCCTCGCCGCTGAGCTGCTTGAGCCGTTGGGCCTGTCCAAGCGACGGGGATACCTCATCGCGCTCCATGACCAGCAGAAGGTAGGTCTGTTCTTTTTCGGACAGGTGAGAGAGGAAATCCGCTGCGGGAACGAATTTGAGCGTTCCCGCATCCACCGCGTCCAATAGCGGCGGAATCAGCTTAGTCGGATTGACCGTGCAGCGAATGATGCGGGAACAGTATTTAACATAGGGGACAAAAGATTCGCTGATGCAGGCATTGCAGCGCTGGCAGGGAGTGATATCGTCAGCATGGCCAGAGCGGATCTTGTTGGGCAACTCCGCATCCGCAAGCAGAGGACGTGCCAGACAAACAATGTCTGCCTTGCCGGATTCGATGATTTCCTCCATCAAATCGGGATCACCCAGACCGCCGACAGTGGCAACTGGCGTCTTGACCACCTTCTTGATTGCCTCGGCATACTGCACGTTACAACCGTGCGGCATAAACATGTTGGGGAACATCTTCTGGTTGGTCTCAGGATAATGGAAAGAACCGGAAGAAACATGGATAAGGTCAACCTTGCCGTCAATCAGCTTGGCAAACTCTACCTGATCTTCAATGGTCAGACCACCTTCAACATACTCTGTGCCGCTCATGCGAAACTCAATGATCAGATTGGGACACTTTTTGCGGATATTCTCAATGACCATTAGTGCGAAACGAGCGCGGTTTTCGAGACTTCCACCGAATTTATCGGTACGCTGGTTATGCAGAGGCGACAAAAACTCATGGATTAGCCAGCCGTGGCCACCGTGGATCATGATCATTTCCACTCCGCCGTACATGGCCATTTCCGCAGCATCTCCGAACCGTTCGACAATATAGTTGATAGTCTCTTCGTCAAGTTCGGTATAATCCTTACCAAGATGGCCCTTGTGTGCACTGGGAGCCCAAATAGTGCCATCATAATACTCAGGATTGGTGCGTCCGCCTGGATGGATTAGTTCGACCGCGGGAATGGCATTGTGGCGTTTAATGGCATCGGTCGCCATCAGCAGGGAGGGAAGTACACCATCGTCATCGAGCGCAAGGCAAAGTTTATGGGAAATGCCCGTCTTCAGGTCAATGCGTGCCTCGCCCATGTTGACGATCGCAGGACCGCCTTTTGCTTTGCGTTCAAAAGTAGCAATATTCTGGTCCGTAAAATAACCCTCAGGCGTCAAATTGGATAATGCCGCCGGAGCCGCCTCGATACGATTTTTCAGAATGCGGTTGCCAATACGGATCGGGGTAAAAAGCTTTTCATATTTGTTCATGGATATTTCCTCCTTATGAATAAAATTGCTATGTTGCAATCATAAATGGACACGAGGTGATTCACCATTATTATCTTTCAAATAAGTTTAAATATATTGCGCTACCAGCGCAAAAAAAGACTGCCCGCGAATCGCGGCGCAGTCTTTTCAGTACACTTATTCTCGGTGCATACGGCGGTATACTGTCGGCGGCATTCCTATCTCTTTACGAAAAACAACCTCAAAGTAGTTTGCACTGCTGAAGCCTACTTCATATACAATGCTCTCAATCGACTGATTGCTTGTACACAGGAGTTCTTTCGCTCGCTCTATCCGGAACCGGTTCACGCAGTCGCTCAGCCCCCTACCGAAACACTTTTTGAGTTGGCGGCAGAAATAATATTTACTGTAGCCGCAGCTTTTCGCGATTTCCTCCAGATAGATTCTCTCATTAAAATGGTCCGTGATATACTGGTTGACGGTTTCTCGAAATGCGTCCTCTGGCAGCCGGCCTTGAAGTTTCTCCAACTCCTCACGAAGCATTTCATAGCTTTCTACCAGAATAAAGCAGATATCATCTGCATAGCAGCAGGAGAACAACATCTCTTTATATTGCAAAAGCTGTGTGCTAAGTCGTTTCTCTTTTTTTACACCACACCTGGTTGTGTATTCATCCATCTTGTCAATGAGCATACCAGCAAGAAGCAGTGTCTGCTCTCGGCTGCGCCCATTTTCCTGGAGCAAGGAAAAAAGTTTTACCATTGTCCGGCTGAAAAGAACGCGATTCCCTCTGCTGAGCGAGAGATAGACATTTTGTATCACGCCGTCCAGTTCATTGACTATAGATGTAGACGTAAGTAGAGGTAACGATTTCATCACGTTGGTCTGCATATTCTTGCCAATGAAAAAGCTTTCTTGCAGCATCGTCTTCGTACGCTCATAGCACCTGGGGAAATCCTCTAGGTTTTTGCACGGATCGGAAGCACAGATGCTCACGGAATAACCAGCAAAAATGTTAACCTTCTCACAGATTTCATTGGAAATTCGTACTATCAGGTTATCGCGCTCTACGCTTTCATCCATAACCAGAAAGGCAACCAGTTTATCTGTTCCCGTCAGGTTGGCAACTACAGGCTCGAGCCCGTTCCGCTCAAAGCAGGTGCGAATGATATCAGCAATACGTACTTTCAGCACAAATTCGTTTTCCGTGTTCAAGCGTTTGGATTCATTGAGATGGTCATCGACCTGAATCAGCAGAAAAAGACTTGGGATACGATTTAATCCCACGCTGTCGAGCGCCACCTGAAGCTTATCCGGCGCAATATTATTGAAAAGCAGACTAAATGCAAATTCCTCCATAAGGAGCATATCGATTGTTCGATTTCTCTTGTAATAATTCACAATTTGGTAAGAATCTTCCTTCTGTCGGTCCATATTCTCATCTCCTAAAAGCATAAAGGATGATCTCTAACACGATTTTAGCAAACGGTGTTCTATGATATGCACTCTGATATTGCTCTCAACTAATAATATATTGCCATTCTACATATTAGGCGTGCATTTTGCAAGACTTCAGCGATTAATAAATAACCCCGACCCATTTTGCGTTTTTGCACTACCAATCCCCTTGAAAATAAAAGAGGGCTGGGTGCTATTTTCGGATTTGCTTTCCGTTGCAGTCTCGTCCTAAACAGACGGTGAAGCAATAGGAAACGATTTTGCCTGCATAGCGCCTACAAAGGAAAGAGTAATAGGGCAAACAACGGTATCAAGTTGGGAACGAGGCGTTACATTGCCGCCTTTAGAAAGAATGATTGCGCTTGCCACCATATTTGATTGCGATGTTGCATATCTGCTTGGGGACTACTCCAAAGAGAAAAAAGATAATTCAGATATCTGTGACATGACAGGTCTGTCCGAAAAAGCAGTTTCCAGATTATTGCTATATAAAAGTCAGTATTCGGACAATGTGGATTCTCTGAACTTCTTGCTTGAAAGTGACAATTTGGAGGATGTGCTATATCATATGCTTAAGCGCTCGTTCAAAGAGCAGCTGAAGAAGAATAAAAAGTAATCTGCGCTTGCTTAAACGAGGCTGAAAAGCGAAAGCATTAAAGCGCTTGCTCGTGACTGGCCCAACCATGACAGTATCTGCAAGAATGCTATAATCAGGCTACATGAGGGATTTGCCTTTACGCCTTAATGATAGGGAGATATTACTTGGTGCCAAAATGGTGACAGAGAATTTAGCGGCGCTATAATACGTTGCTCCTGTGAAAAGCAATGTCATATAAAGATCGATAAAAATATAGCTGTATCAGACATTTTACATCACCATTCGAGAAGCTATAAAAGCTCTTTTCTCTGATTATTTCCCTCGAAATCAGTTTGAGGGAAACCTCACGAGGGTTCGAATCCCTCCCGCTGCGCCAAGGAAAAACCTCTTTTGTCTGTTACGGCAAAAGAGGTTTTTCGTAAAGAGAGGGACTGAAAATGCTGATTGACAGTTCGATCGCACAGGCATATATCGAGAGCAGCTGCGTCGACGCTTTTCGTGCTTCATGGCTCTTTGAACACACCTCGGTTTCGTCAGATCTTGGCAGGAATGCATTTACTCCGCCGCCTGAGGATCTTGCTCTCCGAGAGACTGTGCGCAAGCTCGAACGCCGTATCTGTGAAGCGGCTGCGCACTTTGTCCCCGTCGACCGCCCGATTTGGGACGCGCTTTTCCCCGATTGGGAGGCGGTACAGCCGACACTTGATTTGATCGTCGATTATCCCGAGCCTTACGACGCCGTTGCGGCACACTCGCCCGACGGGCAGGCACATCTCATCTTTGACCTCATCCGTTGGTGCAATTATGCGGAGCTCGACCAGCTCGACAGCATCATTCGGAATCTGCTGACGCATGAGATTACGCATCTCTTGATTGGACACCGCTATCCGGCGGCAGATGCCGCATTGGAAAGTACAGACTATTTGACAAGATTGGATGCTTACACATTTCATGAGGGATTCGCCCATCTTCTCTCCTATCAGGCGACAGAAATCGACTGTGTGGACTGGCATACACCGCAGCTTACCGAGGTCGCAGCAGCAAGCCGTGCCAAACCGCGCCTCGCGCTTACGGAGACGGACCCAGACAGGCAAAAGCAGTTTCTCGAAGAGGCGGTCTGCGGATCGTACTATGAAAAGTTTGCCTGTATGTGCGGTATGCTGTATCTGGCAGACCGATGGGAAACGCAGGGAATCGACGGCCTGCAAAGCGCATTTGCGGACTATCACGGCTTTGCTCAAAGGGCCTTGAGCATTCGAATTTGATTGCAAAAGAGGAAGAGACGCGAATGCGTCTCTTCCTCTTTTACACTTTCTCCCGCTTCTGCCGCCAGAGGTTGATCGCCAGCATGACCGCGGCGTAGATCAGCGCGGCGGCGAGGATAATGAGCGAGAAGTCGCGCTGCATCTGGTAGCTCGTCGTCGTGAAACCCTTGACGAGTAGATGACCGGCAAGATAGCTCGCGGGAATCAGCGCGAGATAGCCGAGCGCTTTGCCCGTTTTCTTCCTGCGGCAGACGAAAAATGCAATACCCAGCGTAATAAGGAGCGCCAATGATAGCAAAACGTAATAGCCGAGCGCCAGCCTCGGCAGCGAAACGATGCCGCCGTTCATGCTGCCGCAGAGCAGTACATCGTCCTGCCCGTTGTTCTGAGAATAGCAGACTGCCGCGCAGTTCGCGGCGTCGAGCGTGAAGAGCGTGCGCGCGGACTCCGCCTTGGCGAGCACGCCTTGCAGTGCGTCCGCCTCGCGCTGTGTGCGATCATTTGCGCTGTGTGTGTTCGGGGTGCCCCCGGTTTTGTCGAATGCGCCGCGCCATGTGTCGAGCGGCGTGCGCCATGCGGTGATGAAGTAGATGGTTTTGCCGCTGTTGGGGTCCTGCGTGTTCGTGACCTCTGCGCCGGAGACCGGCACGAGCAGGCTGACGGAGATGCTCTCCGCGCCGCTGAGATCAGAAAGCCCATCCGCTGCCGAGCCGTCGTCCGCGAGCGCACTGGGCGAGCGCGAGATCGCCCACTCTGTCTCGCTGTACGGCAAATACTGCGGCGCGGTGAGGTACGCAAACCCCGCCGTCGCCAGCGTCAGCGCGAGCGTGACGGCCAGCAGCACGGCGGTCAGCTTCTTGCGCCGAAGCTGCCGCTTCAAGTCGCGCAGCGGCTGCGCGCTGACGGGCGCGGGCTTCACGTCCGTCTTCAGCGCGTCGAGCTCGGCGCGGCAGGCCGCGCACTGCGCTAAATGCCCGTCCACAAATTTCTTCGTCTCCTCGCGCAGCATGTCTTCCTCATAGAGCGGCAGAAGGTCCTGCACGATGCTGCAAGTTTTGTCCATTTCAGTCGTCCTCCAATCCCTCGCGGATCATGCGCTTGGCGCGGTGATACGTCACGCATGCCCAGTTTTCCGTCTTGCCGAAGAGCGCGCCGATGTCGCGGAAGCTCTTCTCACCGTACACGCGCCACATGAAGACCTCCTTGTACGGCTCTCTGAGCGCGTGCAGCAATTCCTGGATGCGCGCGGCCTCACTGTGATCTTCTAACTCCTCCTCGTGGCTCTCCTCGGCGATCCGGCAGTCTTCGAGCGGGGCAAGCCGCTTCTCGCGCCGCAGCTGCGAATAATACAGATTCTTCGCGATCTGGCAGAGCCACACGCGCACGCTGCACTCGCCGCGAAAGTGGTCGAGGGCGTCCATCGCACGGAAAAACGTCTCACTCGTCAGCTCCTCGGCGACGCTCTCGCTTCCGGAAAGCGAGAGAAGATACCGGTACACATCGTCGAAGTACACGGCGTACACCTCTTCAAAATTCGTCAGCGCCCTCACCCCCTTTCTGTCTATAGGACGGTGGAAAACCGGTTTTCTTACAAAAAAATCCGTCCCGCGGGACGGATTTTTTCTTTCACGTTTTTACGACTCTTTTCTTGCCGCACTTCGGGCACGTGAGCTCGACCTTGCCGATGTTTTTCGGCACGCGGCAGTACGCGCCGCAGGAGCAGCGGACGTATTTGTGCGCCTTGTCGGCGCGGCGTGCCTTCGCGCCGCGAATGGCGTTCGCCTTCGGCGTCCACCAGGTCAGAAACTTCGCGTTTTCGGCCTGACGGCGCGCGAGATTGCGCGAAAAAATGCGGATGAGCACGATGAACATCAGCACCATCGACACAAAGTACAGCGCCTGCGACACGCCCTGCACGCGGATGATCGAGCTCAGAATGCTCACGACCAGCTCAAGGATCACGAGCGCCCAGTTCAGCGCATCTACGCCGTTGCGGCCATACATAAAGCGGTAAAGGGCATCGCGGAATTTGTTCACAAAAAACACTCCTAAAATCTTGATGCTGCCATTCTACACGCTTTTTCGACCCCCGTAAAGGCGTTTGAACAAAAGTTTACAGAATGGAAAAGAGTAAACGCAAACCGCCCGCCCCCCCGTCAGTCGCCTTACAGGGGGGGCAAGGGGGGCCGCGCCCCCAACAACGCCTCGCAGAGTTTCGCCGCTCCGCGGCGAAATAAATTCAAATCATTTTCCGCCGCGACCGAAGGTGAATTGCCGCAAAGCGGCAAGAGAAGCCGCCCTGGGGCGTGTGCGTCAGGATTTACACTTCTCGCTCCGCAAACGTGCGCGCCTACGGCGCGTGCGCTGCCGCGGAGCGCAAAAAGCTAAAACGAAAGCCCCGCTGAGCGGGGCTTTCGTTTTAAGCATTATAGTCCGTTGGTGTAACGATACAGGAACGTCACGGCCTCGGCGCGGTTGCAGGAAGCATACGGGGAGAACGTCGTGGGGCTGCTGCCGGTGGTGATGCCCTTACCGGAGGCCCACAGGATGGCCTTGTAGTAGCTCGCCTCGCTCGTGGCGCTGACATCCTTGAACGGGTTGGAGTAGTAGCCGCTGGGCTGGCCCGCGTAGCGGTACAGGAAGGTCACGATCTGGGCACGGGTGCAGACCTGATCGGGGGAGAACGCCGTGGCGCTGGTGCCGGAGGTGATGCCCTTCTGGCTGGCCCACAGGATGGCCTTGTAGTAGCTCGAGTGCGTGACGGCGTTGACATCACGGAACGGGTTGCGGGTGGTGGTCGGCTCCGGGCTGCCGGCGGCGCGCCACAGGAACGTCACGATCTCGGCGCGGGTGCAGGACTTGTACGGGGAGAAGGTGGTGCTGGACGTGCCGTTGGTGATGTTCTTGCCGACGGCCCACTTGACGGAGTTGTAGAAGTAGTCGGTGGTCTTGACGTCGATGAAGTTCATCGTCTGGCCGATCTTGATGGCCACGGTGCCGGTGAGCTGGCGGGTGCCGGTGCCGGTCGTGCCGTAGCGGGCGTAGATGGTGAACGGGATGTAGACGGTCTCGCCGGTCTTGGCGTAGCGGCTGGCAAGGAACGCGACGTCGCTGATCGCGTTCTGGCTGGCGGTGGCGCTGTAGTAGAACTTGTCAGTCGTCTTGATGGAGCCGCCGTAGTTGTAGCCGTTGTAGTAGGTGTAGAGCGAGCCCTCGTTGACGGCGGAGACGGCGCTCTGGTCAAAAGTCACGTAGTCGATGGTGTAGTTGCTGCTGTAGCCCTTGGTGGAGCGCAGGTAGCTGAGGAAGTCGCTCTCGTCGAAGCGGACGCTGTCGCCCTGAGAGACGGTGTACTTGATGTCCTCGCGCACGAGGTTGACGACGACGCTGCCGGAGTAGCTCACGGTCGTGCCGCGGCTCGTGGAGGAGCTGGAATAGCGGGTCGCGTACAGGGTGAAGTTCAGCGTGATGGTCTTCGCGGTGGTCTTGGCGTTGGGGACGAACGTCACGCTATCGAGGTTGGTGACCTTGGTATTGCGGTTGAACGCGCCTGAGGAATTGCTGGTGGACATGGCGGTGCCGCCATAGTACAGCGTGCCCTGCGCGGTGGTGGGCAGGGAGAAGGTCACGTAATCGAAGGTGACATAGGGATAGGACTTGGCCTTGCTGGCGTCGCCGCGGGCCTCAGCGACCTTGTTCATGAAGTCGTTGAAGTCGCTCTGCGCGAACTGGACGGTCTCACCGGCCACGCCGTTGTAGTTGATGTTGTAGTTCTTCTTGTAGACGCTGATGGTGCCGCAGTAGAGCCTATTGTCGGTGCCCTGCGTCACGACATACAGCGTGCACTTGCCATTGATGAAGTTGGTGTCGGTCAGGGAATAGAGATTGGCGGTAGCAGTGGTGGGATAGTATTTCTGGCTGCTGCCGTTGTTCCAGTCGACAGGCTCGGTGTTCACACCGGCAACATAGTAATACCTTGCGCCGGAGGGAACCTGAACGTAATAGCGATAGGTGTTGCCGTAAGCCGCGACCGGCTCGGGATACTGGTCGGCATAGGTGGTCGTGCTGGGCGTTACGGGAACATTAAACGTAACGCTGTAGGTCTTGGGAACGGCGGTATTGGCAATGCGGGTGGTCACAGTAGCGGTGAACTTTGCAGTGCCGATGCCGGAGAGATTTGCCTTGAAGTAAAGATAGCCGGAGCCGCCGGCGGGATAGTTGTACGAAGCATTGCTCGTGCCGACACCGTAGGCAGCGGTAGAGGCGACCTGAGTGACGCCGCTGAGGGAATAGACGGTCTCGTAGGTGTAGGCGGTGCTGTAGGTCTTGTTGATGGCGGCCTGCGCGGCGTTAACAAGATCACTGTAGCTGTAGTTCACAGAAGTGCCGTTCTGAACAGCACTGAGGGTCGCCTCGATCAGGGCGCCGGTAACGGGGATGTTCTGCACATAGTCCTTGCCCTTATAGGTCGCCTTTGCGGTGACAGTGGTAGAGCCGCTTGCTCTGAGCGTTACGATCGGCGCGGCGGTCGTCTGGTTCGTCACAGTTGCGATGTTGAGGTTGGCGGAAACAAAGGAGTAGGTCGGGACGACCAGGCTAGCGGAAGATGAGGTATTCACAAAGTTCGCCGCCAAAGTCGCGGTCTGACCGATCTGCGTCAGCGTAACGCTTGCGGGGACGACAGTGAAGGTATAGGTGTCGGGAAGGCTCTTGACCGTGATGGGGTCACTCGTCTTAGCGAGCTTATCGCCCTCGCTTGCCTTGCAGTAAACAGAGTAGTCGGTCGCGGTCGTAACGTTTGCGGGGACCGTCCAGACGAGGGACTTGCCCGTGCCGATCGGAAACTCTTTACTGTCACCGATCTTGTAGAACCACGCATAGGTGGCGGCGTTGCTGAGACCGGTGGAGGTGGCGGTGAGCGTGGTCTTGCCGCCGGAGATGACCTCAGTAAGGCTTGCCGCTGCGGTCACGGTGGGGGTGGTGGCGTTGACCGTCACATCAGCCGTCAGCGCGGAATCCTTGACGCGCACGGTCAGCTTTCCGCTCGCGTAAGTGGGCTTGTTCGTCTCATTATCGATCACATAGCCGGTTGCGGCGGCAGACCACTTGTTGTCGCCTTTGAGGTCCTCGCCCTCAAGAAGGGAGATGTTGACCGCGCCGTTCGTCACAGAATAGGTTCTGCCGTTGAAGGTGACGGTGGTGATGTCGCTCGGGAGGAGCTTGTCATTGACAGTGATTCCCGTGGCAAGAGCGACGACCTGCTGCGCAACGACAGTGCTGCCGACGATCGCCTTGATGGTGCAGGAGGGGTTAAGCGTTCCGGGCGTCATCGGGGTGACCTTTGCGCTCAGACCGTTGCCCTGCGCGGTGGCGCCGGACCAGACATAGTCAAAGCGGTAGTCGGTTTTGCTGTTGAGCGAGGTTGTAGTACCGTCCTCGGTCTTGGTGACACCAAGGCTAGATGTGTCCAGCGTAAACGTAATCTCGGTGCCCCTATCAACGGAAGTAGAAGCGGATGCGCTAATCGTTGCTTTGCCGGTTATGGCATAGCCATCCGCAGGCGCGTCCGCCCTTGCAGGCACGACGACGAGGCTCAGGACCAATGTCAGAGCCAATAGCAAGGAGAGAAATTTTTTCATGTGATCTTCATCCTTTCGTGTTTGTTGTTGTCGGCTCCGCGCGCACAGAGCCTTTCTCATACATGGCATTTTACCATGCCGCGGGAAATAAGGGAACAGGAAAATGGAAAATTCATAAATTCTTTATCTTCCCTCTTCGCCCAGTTTCCCTTTGCCTCATTGATTAGACGCAAGAAACGTCTGTTTTGTTTCACAAAACCCGAAAATTTCCCAAAAATTTTTTACGCCGCGAAAAACCGCACATACACGAACACCCCCGCCGCGATCTGCGCAAGTAAGATCGCGGGAATGCCGAACTTGAAGTACCAGTGCCGCGTCTTGTGGTGAAAGACCCTCATTGCGAAAAGAGCACCCGCGCTGCCGAGCAGCAGCGCGAGTGCAAATAGAGTCTTTTCGGGCACGCGCCGCGCGCCCTGAATTTTGGCGCGGCGCTTGTCTGCGCCGTAGACGCAGAAAGTAATTAGATTGATCGCGGCGAGATAGATGACAAAATATCTCACTTTTCGAGCTTGCTGAGCTCCACAGCCGCCGCCGCGCCGAGGCGCGCGTTGTTGAACACGAGCTGGATGTTGGAATCCAGGCTGTCGCCGCCGGTCAGGTCCTTGATTTTGGCGAGCAGATACGGCGTCGTGGCCTTGCCGTGGATGCCGTCCTTCTTCGCGTCCTCGACGGCTTCGGCAATGGCCTTGTCGATGACTTCCTTGTCCATGGAGTACTCTTCGGGAATCGGGTTCGTGACGAGTAAGCCGCCGCGCAGACCCAGCTCGCGCTTGACGTGGAACGCCTTCGCCAGCTGCTCGGGCGTGTCGAGCTCGTAGTCGACGCCAAAGCCGGACTTGCGCGTGTAGAACGCAGGCAGCTCGCTCGTGCCGTAGCCAATGACGGTCACGCCGTGGGTCTCGAGATATTCGAGCGTCAGACCGAGGTCGAGGATGGACTTCGCGCCCGCGCACACGACCATGACGGAGGTGTTGGCCAGCTCTTCGAGGTCAGCAGAGATGTCGAACGTCTCCTGCGCGCCGCGGTGCACACCGCCGATGCCGCCGGTGGCGAACACGCGGATGCCCGCCATGTCGGCGATCATCATCGTGGTGGTGACGGTGCACGCGCCGTCCTTGCCCTGCGCGACGAGCACGGGCAGGTCGCGGCGGGAAGCCTTCGGGATGCCAGCGCCGGTCTTGCCGAGGTAGTCGATCTCTTCCTTGGAAAGGCCCGCCTTCAAGCGGCCGCCGATGATGGCGATGGTCGCGGGGACCGCGCCGCATTCGCGGATGATGCTCTCGACCTTGAGGGCGGTCTCCACGTTCTGGGGATAGGGCATGCCGTGGGAAATGATGGTGGATTCGAGCGCCACGACGGGCTTGCCGGCGGCAAGGGCCTCGGCAACCTCGGGGGCGATATCCAGATACTTGTTCATAGTTAAAATCCTCCTGTAAAGTAATAGGTGAAAGTTTCACGTTTACCTTTTGAGGTAAGATTGCATCATAACATACAACTTGTCAAAAGTCAATACAAAGCGGGGCTTGAATTTGCACGGGAAGTGGCATATAATACCTCTATTATCCCGTGAAAACCCACAAAAGGAAGGAAAATTATTATGGAACGAGTGAGAATTGCCGCGCTCTTCGCCGACAAAGAGCAGTACGGCGGCGCAAGCGTCACCGTATGCGGCTGGGCGAAGACCATCCGCGATATGAAGACCTTCGGATTCATCGAGCTGAACGATGGCTCGTGCTTCCGCAATTTGCAGGTCGTGATGGATGCGAATTCTCTTTCTAATTATAAGGAGATCGCCGCGCAGAACGTGGGCGCCGCGCTCATCGTGCGCGGCACCGTCGTGCTGACGCCCGAGGCCAAGCAGCCGCTCGAGGTCAAGGCAACAGAGATCGAGGTCGAGGGCGTGTCCTCCCCCGACTATCCCCTGCAGAAAAAGCGCCACAGCGTCGAATATCTGCGCACCATTCAGCATCTGCGCCCGCGCACGAACCTCTTCTCCGCGGCGTTCCGTGTGAGAAGCGCGGCGGCCTACGCCGTGCACGAGTTCTTCCAAAGCCGCGGCTTCGTCTATGTCAACACCCCCATCATCACCGGCTCTGACTGCGAGGGCGCGGGCGAGATGTTCCAGCTGACAACGCTCGACCTCGACAATGTCCCGAAAAACGAGGACGGCACGGTCGATTACAGCAAGGATTTCTTCGGCAAGCAGACGTCCCTCACCGTTTCCGGCCAGCTTGAGGCGGAGTGCATGGCCATGGCGTTCGGTAAGGTCTATACGTTCGGTCCCACGTTCCGCGCAGAGCGCTCCTACACGCAGCGTCACGCGGCAGAGTTCTGGATGGTCGAGCCGGAGATCGCGTTTGCCGATCTCAACGACGACATGGATCTCATGGAGGCCATGATCAAGTACATCATCAAAGACGTTATGGCGCGCTGCCCGCAGGACATCGACTTCTTCAACCAGTTTGTCGATAAGGGTCTCAAAGAGCGTCTGGAGCACGTGGCAAACTCCGATTTCGTCCGTATCTCCTATACGGATGCCGTAAAGCTTCTTGAAAAGAACAACGACAACTTTGAATATAAGGTCTCCTGGGGCTGCGACCTCCAGACCGAGCACGAGCGCTACCTCACCGAAAAAGAGTTCGGCAAGCCGGTGTTCGTCACCGATTACCCGAAGGAGATCAAGGCGTTCTACATGCGCCTCAATGACGATGACAAGACCGTTGCGGCGACCGATCTGCTCGTGCCGGGCATCGGCGAGCTGTGCGGCGCAAGCCAGAGAGAAGAGCGCTACGACGTGCTTCTGAACCGCATTCGCGAGCTCGGCCTTAACGAGGAGGATTACTGGTGGTACCTCGACCTTCGCCGTTTCGGCGGCAACAAGCATGCGGGCTTCGGCCTCGGCTTCGAGCGCATGGTCATGTACCTTACGGGCATCTCCAATATCCGCGACGTACTGCCGTTCCCGCGCACAACGGGCTCCGCGGAGTTCTAAATTTCATAAAAGCAAGTCTTTTGCCGGTGCAGTTCGCTGTGCCGGCTTTTGCTTTGTTATACGCTTGTCAGAATGAACGGAAAAGCAGGAAAACACGTCGTACAATCGTGCAAAACGGGAAAAATGCAAGATTTATAAATAAAGCTTGCATTTTTAGCTTATTTGTATTACAATAGGAAATGTTTCAGGCGCTATTGGAGCGTAAAAATGAATTGAATGCTTATTTTTCAATTCAAAATCTTATTTATGGAGATGTTTTCGTGGCGTACGCAAACTTGAGCAAAGCAGAATTACAGAAGGTTTTCGATGAGATTTCCGCAGAATATAAGGGCTATCAGGCCAAAAATCTTTCGCTGAACATGGCGCGCGGCAAGCCCAGCGCAAAACAACTGGAGCTCGCCCTCGGCGTTTTGGAAGCGCTGAAAGCGAGAAGCGAATTTGCGAATTCCAACGGTGATGACTGCCGTAACTACGGTCTTTGGGACGGTCTGCCGGAGATGAAACGCATTTTCGCCGATATGGTCGGCGTACCGGCTTCGCAGGTCATTCTCGGCAACAACTCAAGCTTGATGATGATGTTTGAGGTTATTTCCCGCGGCTTCTCGCACGGTTACAACGGCTGCACGCCGTGGTGCAAGCTGGATAAGAAAAAATTTCTCTGTCCGGTGCCGGGCTACGACCGCCATTTTGCCGTAACGGAGTATTACGGCTTCGAACTCATTAACATCCCGATGTATGCTACCGGCCCGGATATGGATCTCATCGAAAAGCTCATCAAGGACGATGACTCCATTAAGGGCATTTGGTGTGTGCCGAAGTATTCGAACCCCACGGGTGTCACGTATTCCGATGAGACTGTCCGCCGTTTCGCTGCATTAAAACCGGCTGCAAAGGACTTCAAAATCATGTGGGATAACGCCTATTGTGTGCATGACCTCACCGATACGCCGGATACGCTGCTCAATATCTACGATCTCTGCGTTGAAAACGGCACGGAAGATCAGATCTTCATTTTTGCCTCTACGTCCAAGATCTCATTCCCGGGCGCCGGTGTGGCCGGTCTCGCCACGAGCGATAACAATATCCGCGATTTCAAGGAGCACACGCTCACGTCCACCATCGGCCCGGATAAGCTGAATCAGCTGCGCCACGTGCTGTTCCTGCACGACATCAACGGTGTGCGCGCCCTCATGAAGGGTCACCGCGCCATTTTGGAGCCGAAGTTCCGCCTGTGTGAGCTGATGTTGGAGGAAAATATCGGCGACCTCGGCATCGCCGAGTGGAATAAGCCGAACGGCGGCTATTTCATCAGCGTCGATGTGCTTGACGGCTGCGCAAAGCGCGTCGTGCAGCTGTGTAAAGAAGCGGGCGTCATCCTGACCGATGCTGGTGCGACGTTCCCGTACGGCAAAGACCCGCACGACAGTAACATTCGTCTTGCGCCGTCGTTCCCGCCGCTTGAAGAGCTCGAACAAGCCATGGAAGTTTTCTGTTGCTCCATCAAGCTTGCCGCTGCAGAAAAGCTGCTGAGCGCATAAAATTTTCATACAAAATACAGAGCAAGAGAGGGATAGACCGTCCTTCTCTTGCTTTTTTGCATAAAAGCGGACATCTTTTCAAAATCACCTTGACGCCGAACATAGGTTTTGCTATACTGGAAAATACAGGAGAATAGTTTTAATTCAGAGGAGAACGATATGGAAAAGAAAAACAACAGAAAAATTCTCGAATATTTCACCTGCGAAAATAAAGAGCACTGGCTCTGTGAGATTCAAAAGAGCGATTGGGGAGCAGGGCAGTACCTTTACAGCTTGCTGAAAGAAAATAAGCTGAAAGCACTTGTCGGCGCAACAACACTGGTTTTGATGCTGGCAGACGGCGACAAGCTCGTCTCGTTCTGTACACTTGCGCCGCTTGATGACGTGCAGCCGACATCATACACGCCGTGGGTCGGGTTTGTGTATACATTCCCGGAGTACCGCGGGCAGCACTGTGCCGGTCAGCTTTTGGACTGCGCAGAAAGCATCGCGGCCATCATGGAACGGAAGTACACCTACATTTCTACCAATCACATCGGACTGTATGAAAAATACGGCTATACTTTTTTAGAGACCGCACAAGACATTTCCGGCGGCGAGATCCGCATTTACCGCAAAGCGCTTTTAGACGGCGGGTCGGAAACGGAGCGCCGTCTAAAAAACGGAGCCCGGTATAAATCGGAGATTGTCCGCGCAGCGCGTACAGGCACCGACCCGACGGCGTATTGCGGGCTTTCGTGCGACCATTGCTTTTTAGGGCAGTGGTGCGGCGGCTGCCGGTCGGATTTTAACTGTTGCTCCTACGGCACGCTGTACGAGAAAGGCGTATGCCCCAATGCTGCCTGCTGTAAGGAAAACGGGCTTGACGGTTGCTATGACTGCGCGGAAATTCTGACGTGCGAAAAGGGATTTTACACGAAGGACAACGACGGCGCAGCCGCCGCCAAGGCGCAGGCGCTGTTCATTCATAAGCACGGCAAGGAAGAGTTTTTCAAGCTGCAAAACGTCATGCACAAAGCGCGTGATTTCAAGAAGATACAGGAAATCTTGGGCCAAAACACGCAGGAGGGTTTGCGCATTTTAGAAGGCTTTATGAAAACGGAAGCAGATGTTTGACGGCACTTCCGATTTTTGAATGTATTTTATCAAAATACAATAATTTTAAAATGGTATTTTGAAGTTCTGCTTTTGTAAATTTGCGGTTTTTAATTTATATTGATTTGGATTTTATTGTTAGTATTCCGGCTTTTTTCAACATGCCAATCAGCATGAAAAAGGTGCCGGTGTAGGGGATGAGCCAAAAATTGCGGCTGATAAGGCTGCAATATACAGCGAAAAGCATCACGGCGGGCGGGGTGCGCGTCATTTTGGCGAGCAGCTTCGGCTCAATGATCTGCCGAATGACGCTTAGAATGATCCATCCGATGAAAAGCCCGAGTGCTTGCGCCGCGCTGCCGCATAACAATCGATAAACGGCGAGCGGCAGCAAAACGGTTCCCGGCCCAAAGACCGGGAAAATATCGGAGACCGTCACAACGGCGGCAGTCATCAGCGGGTATTCCATACGCAGCAGGTGGAGCATCACAAAGCTTTCCGCAAACGTGATGGTGTAAATGAGTGCATAGGCAGAAACAAACCCGACGGAAGATTCACTTTTTGCGGATTTTTGCAGGTTTTCTACGTACTTTTCACCGATGAGCTTCTTTAAAAGAGACAGCAAATTTTCACGGTACAGCAGGGTGAGATACGCAAAAACCGGGATGAGCGTGAGCGTTAAAAACACGGCAGGCAGCAGCAAAATCGCTTTTACGGTGCCTTGCAGCGCGGGCATGGCGGCACCCATGTTACCCGAAAAATTCTTCTGCGCAGCGGAGATCCACTGCGGCAATTCCTGCCATGTGCGCTCCAAAAACGACCGCACGGCGGGGGTGAGTGCTTCGTAGCGAAAGTATCGCCCGGAAGCAAAAAACGCGGCGCTTTCCCGGATGAGCCGCGTGAAAAGCAATGCAAGAAGGACGAGTGAAACACTATAAACGGCGACAGCAGTGCAAAGTGCGGCACGCTTATGGGAGAGATGCAGCCGTTTTTCCAGCAGGCGGCATAGCGGTGCTGTAATCCACCCAAGCAGCCCGCCAAGCAAAATCGGGAGAATATGAAAAATAAATCGAACCGCCAAAATAAAGACAACTGTATACAGTATTAGTAATACGATAAATATCTTTTTACTTTTTACAAATTTCCAAACGCGCTTTGCCACCTTTGCACCGCCTTTCCTTTACAGATCTGCAGCGCACATAGTTTGGCTTTGCGCGGCGGAAAAATTCGCAAATTTAAGCAAAATATGCATGACATTTTTCGCGCGGTGTGCTACAATATCCTCGAATAAACGTGGTGCATGCATTTTAATGCGCCAATAACGGCTAAAGGAGCTTGAGTTTATGGAAATTACAGTCAGCAAACGTTTTCTACGCGTGCCGGTGAAATTTGACGGCACTTCGCACAAATTTACTTTTTCTGAAAACGGCACACCGGTTTATAAGTTCGATGCCGTTTATACGGAAGAAAACGCAGATGCGGTTTATTATGCCGATCTGCGCGATTACCTTGGTAAGACGATGACTGTCACGGTAGAGCCGGAGTGCGCATTTACACCGGTGTTTGAGGATGCCATGACGCCGCTTACGGCGGAAGAGACCGTCTTGCGTCCGCAGCTGCACTTTACAGCGGAGCGCGGTTGGATCAACGATCCGAACGGTCTGTGCTTTTACGGCGGACAGTATCACCTTTTCTACCAGCACAATCCCTACGGCAGACTGTGGGGCAACATGCATTGGGGTCACGCCGTGAGCCCGGATCTTCTCCACTGGGAATATAAGGAAGAAGCGATGTTCCTTGATATGGACGGCGCAATGTTTTCCGGCTGTGCGGTAGTCGAT
>OKTW01000294.1_pt1 | contig 31012 bp, 24 predicted proteins | sample 1606371 | NCBI WGS metagenome assembly OKTW01 (sample SAMEA3879568, study PRJEB24766) | human gut metagenome | biome: human-associated habitat; feature: feces | place: USA | collected 1985/1987
GAAGATCTCGATCATGCCGGGTGACACAATCATTTTAAGCTCTAATCCGATCCCGGGTAATGAAAAAGCGGTATCGAATATCATCAATGAACTCTCTGAAAAGGGAGCGAATGTTATTTTCCAGGATACGCACGTATCCGGACATGCGTGCCAGGAAGAGCTGAAGCTGATCTATTCACTGGTAAAACCAAAATATGCAATTCCGGTTCACGGAGAATACCGTCATCTGAAAGCGAACGCAGGTATTGCCAAATCTCTTGGGATTCCGAAGGACAACATTTTCATCCTCAAGTCAGGCGATGTACTCGCACTGGATGATGAAAGTGCAGAAGTTTTAGATAAGGTACACACAGGAGAAATCCTGGTAGATGGACTCGGTGTTGGTGATGTCGGTAATATTGTACTGCGTGATCGTCAGCATCTGGCAGAAGACGGAATCCTGATTGTTGTTCTGACACTGGAAAAGCGTACCAACCAGCTTCTTGCCGGACCTGATATTGTATCCCGTGGATTTGTGTATGTGCGCGAGAGCGAGGCGCTGATGGACGAGGCGAGACGGCTTGTCAACAGCACGATTGAGCAGTGCGCGGACGAAAACGTGCGCGAGTGGAGCGCCATTAAGCTGCGCGTGCGCGACAACCTTTCCAGACTGTTATATAACCGCACAAAGCGTAGCCCGATGATCCTGCCGATCATCATGGAAGTTTAAATTCAGTTTAAGTTAGATTAGTTTCTTGGGGGTTCCCCTCAGAAGGAGAGACGGGAAATGAACAAGCGACGCATCTGGGCGACCTCGCCGGTTTATTATGTTATGGCAGCGGTCATGTTCATTATGGCGTGCTTCAGCTATGCGCAGAATAAGATTCTGTTTGCGGTGGAGATCACGGTTTCCGGCCTGTGTTTGGCAGCGGTTATCATGACCGACCTGCATTACCGCGTGCATGTGTACACGGCGCTCAGAGCTGCAAGAAAGGTGCTTTCCGCCGATGAACAGCGCAACCTCGGGCAGTTTGCGCTGCCTCTTGCGGTGCTGGGCTCGGCGGGCGACATCGTCTGGACGAACGAGCGCTTTCAGGATTTATTCACCGAAAACGGCGAAGGCTGCGGCGATAACATTGCGGCGTACATTTACCCGAAGACTTTGCGTCAGATTTTATCCGAAAACGGAACCTCCGTTTCCTACGGCGACCGCGAGTTCACGGCCTACGGCCTGCGCACCGAAAGCGGCAGTGTGCTTTACTTTGTGGACGACACGTATTATAAGCAGATTCAGCGCGATTATCGCGAAAAGCGCACGGTCATTGCGGTCATCTCGTTTGATAACCGCGAGGAGCTGACGCGCGATGCCTCCGGCAGCGAGGATTCCCGCATCACGTCCGAGGTGGAATCCGTCCTGCGCAGCTGGGCGATCGACACCATGGAGGGCTTTCTGCGCCGCATGACGAACGGGCGTTATATGCTCATCACGGACGACCAGCACATTGAAGAAGCCAAAGCGAAGCGCTTTGCCGTTTTGGACAGCGTGCGCGCCGTGAAGGGTGAGAATAACATGTCTGCCACGATCTCCATCGGCATCGGCCGCGCGGGCGTAACGGCGACGGAAAGCGAACTGCATGCCCGTCAGGCACTGGAAATGGCGCTCGGCCGCGGCGGCGACCAGGTGGCCATCTACCAGCAGGACGGTACATACGAGTTTTTCGGCGGCCTCTCCAAGGGTGTTGAAAAGCGCGACAAGGTGCGCACGCGCGTTATTGCCGCGACGCTTTCCGACCACATTAAATCGAGCGACCATATTTTCATCATGGGGCACACGAACTCCGACCTTGACGCCGTGGGCGCGGCGGTCGGCATGTGGGCGGCTGTGACGAAAGGCCTTGACCGCCGTGCAAGCATTGTGATCGACAAGGGCCGCTCTATGGCGACGACGCTTATCAACGCGTTTGAGCATCAGCCGGAGTATGAAAACATGTTCATCACCCCGCAGGAGGCGCTCGACCGCTGCACGCAGCGCTCGCTTCTCATTGTGGTGGACACACATTCCACCTCGTTTGTGGAGAGCCAAGAAGTTTTAAAGGCCATTCCGCGCGTGGTCGTCATCGACCACCACCGCATGATGGTGACGCACATTGAAAACGCGATCATCTTTTACCATGAGCCGTACGCCAGCTCGGCTTCCGAAATGGTGGCGGAGCTCGTGCAGTATATCAACAGCTCCGCGCTCAATAAAAAAGAAGCGACGGCGCTGCTTTCCGGCATTATGCTGGACACAAAAAACTTCGTTTTGAAGACGGGCGTGCGCACATTTGAAGCTTCCGCCTACTTAAAGCGCCGCGGCGCCGACACGGTGGAAGTGAAGAAGATGTTTGCAAATTCGCTCGATACCTATAAAGAGCGCTCTCAGCTTGTGGCAGGTGCGGAGGTTTACAAGGGTTGCGCCATTGCGTGCTCCAACTGGGAATTCCCGAACGTGCGCATTGCGGCGGCGCAGGCGGCGGACGAGCTGCTGTCCATTCAGGGCGTGCGCGCGTCGTTCGTCATTTTCCGCGTGGGCAATGAGATTGCCATTTCGGCACGAAGCCTCGGCGACGTGAACGTGCAGATTTTGCTGGAGGAATTCGGCGGCGGCGGTCACCTCAACATGGCGGGCGCGCAGATTAAAAACAGCACCACGAACGATGTGCGCAAGGCACTCATCCGCGTGCTGGACGAAAAACTTTCCGAAGCGACGAAAAAGAATAACTAATGCGGCAAAGCGGCGCGAAGCCGTTTGACTGCTTTAGCGATAGATTTAAACGATAGGAGATACGACCATGAAAGTTGTACTTTTAGCAGATGTAAAAGGTGTAGGCAAAAAAGGCGAGCTCATCAATGCAGCAGAAGGCTACGCACGCAATTTCCTGCTGCCGCGCAAGCTTGCAAAGGAAGCGAACGCACAGGTGATGAACGAGCTGAAAAACGCCGAGGCCTCCAAGGCATATAAAGTGAAAACCGAGACCGAAGAAGCACAGCGTATTGCGGAAGCTTTGAAGGACAAGACCGTCCGCATCACCGCAAAGGCGGGCCAGGGCGGCAGACTGTTCGGCTCCGTCACCGCAAAGGAGATTGCGCAGGAGATTAAAAAGCAGTACGGCTTCGACATCGACAAGCGCAAGATCCACCTCGACACCGACATCAAGGCGTTCGGCGGCTATCACATTGAGGTGAAGCTCTATAACGGCATCACCGCGAAGCTGGCGGTATCGGTGACCGAAGCACAGTAAAAGCCCGATGCACTTGATGCGCAGCATTAAATTTTGCAATGACTAAAAGTCGTTTACGATTAGAAAATCGTTTTCACTTTGAAGTAATTTCACTCAAAAAAGGGTGGTAAAAATGCCGGAAGATAATTTTCAACTGAATACGCCGGCACTGCCCGGAACGGTGATGCCGTTCAGCGCAGAGGCCGAGCAGGCGGTGCTGGGCGCGGTGTTGCTGGAGCCCGACTGTCTCTCGACCGTGGCGGAAATGCTGCCGCGCGCGGACTATTTTTATCAGGTCAATAACCGCACGATTTACAGCGCGATGCTCGATATGTTCACGGCAGGCCAGCCGGTGGACCTCGTCACGCTGCTGGAGCACCTGCGCGAAGAGGAAAACTTCGATGAGGGCAGCGGAAAGGTGTATCTGATGCAGCTTGCGCAGCTTGTGCCGAGCGTCTCGAATGTGGAGCGTTACTGCACCATTGTGCGTGACCGCTACGATTTGCGTATGCTCATTCAGGCGGCGCGCGGCATTTTGGATGACGCCATGGAGGACACCGGCGAAACCTCGCTCCTCTTGGATTCCGCCGAGCAGCGCATTTTTGACATCCGCCAGGGCAAGGCGTTAAAGGGTCTTGAGCGCCTGAACGAAGTGCTGTTTGAGACGTTTGAACGCCTTGACCGCTTGAATTCGCCGGACAAAGACCTGTACCGCGGCATCCCTACGGGTATCCGCGAGCTGGATAACACGATCACGGGCCTGAACCGCTCCGACCTTGTCATCATCGGCGCACGACCCGGCATGGGCAAAACGAGCTTTGCGCTGAACATTGCGCGCCATGCCGCCATCACGGCGGGCAAGCGCGTGGCGTTTTTCTCGCTGGAAATGAGCAAGGAGCAGCTCGCTTCCCGTATCATTTCCACGGAGGCACTCGTCGGCGGCACAAAGCTGCGCACGGGCGACTTGACGGAGGGCGAATGGACGCGCCTTGTGGAGGCGGGCGATATTCTCTCTAAGGCTGATTTGTACCTCGATGATTCCCCGGGCATTACGGTGCCGGAGATGAAAGCAAAAGTGCGTCGTTTAAAAAATGTTGATCTTGTCATCATCGACTACTTACAGTTGATGAACAGTGCAAAGCGCATTGATAACCGCGTGCAGGAAATTTCCGAAATCACGCGAAGCCTCAAGATCATGGCGAAAGAGCTGAATATCCCGGTTGTGACATTGGCGCAGCTTGCCCGTGCAGGTGAAAAGCGACAGGAGCACCGCCCGGTACTTTCTGATCTTCGAGATTCCGGCTCCATCGAGCAGGACGCCGACATCGTGCTGTTCCTGTACCGAGACGCCTACTACGCGAACGAATCGGCTTCGCCCGAAGACGTGGACAAAAACAGTGCCGAGGTTATCGTGGCGAAAAACCGTCACGGCGATCTGCGCAGCGTGCCGCTGCACTGGCAGGGTGAGTTCATGCGCTTTACATCGCAGGAAGTTGTGCGTCATGAAAGCTGAGGACATTCTCGCCCGCGTGCGGTATGATCTGCCGGAGACGGGAAAAATTGTCGTGGGGCTTTCCGGTGGGGCGGATTCCGTGCTGCTGACGTATTTGCTTGTACAGAAGTACGGCGCGGAGCGTTTACTTGCGGTGCATGTGCACCATGGTATTCGGGGGGCGGAAGCCGACCGCGACGCGAAATTTGTGCAGGACTACTGTAAAGCACTTGAACTTCACTGTAAGGTGATTTATAAGGATATTCCCGCGCTTGCGGCCGTAAGCGGCGAGGGCGTGGAGGAATGCGCGCGGCGCGTGCGCTACGCGTGCTTTGCGGAGGAAGCTGGGGAAAACGGGTGCATTGCCACGGCGCACAACGCCGACGATAATGCCGAAACGCTGCTTTTGAACCTGACGCGCGGCATGGGGCCGCACGGCGCAGGGGGCATTCCGCCGCGGCGCGGCAGAATTTATCGCCCGATTTTGAACATTTCCCGCGCAGAGGTGGAATATCTCTGTAAAGTATATCAACTTGACTACGTGACGGACTCCACGAATTTGACGGTGGACTACACGCGCAATAAGCTGCGCCACAGTGTGCTGCCGGTGCTGAAGGACGTAAACCCGCAGATGACGCAGGCGACGTCCCGCTTTACGGAGAGCATGCGGTTGCAGAATGAATTTGTGTTTTCGTGCGCGAATGAATTGCTCTGTAAAGCAAAAACACCTTACGGGTATGACTTGGAAATTTTGCGGAGCGCACACGAGGCGGTGCTGCGCGCGGCACTGGAACTGCTGTTATCGTCTTACGGGCGTCTCTCTTATGAGCACATTTGCAGGGCGGCGAGCTGCGTTTTCATGGGCGGCAGTCTCTCTTTGCCGGGGGACATCGTGCTGGAGGCGAAGCAGGACACGCTCACGGTACGAAAAAACCGGGAGAGAAAAGACCGGAATGTGTTTTCTGTTCCGCTGAGAGCGGGCGAAAACGTGCTTCCGAACGGAAAAACGCTGTTTGTGAAGAAAAAAATTCCCGAAAAAGAAGAAATCGACCGGAAAGTTCATAATTTGTTATTCCAAAACTTTTCGGATTGTGATAAAATTACGAATGTTCCGAGAGTACGGACGCGGCGCGCGGGCGATGTTTTCAGACCCGCAGGGCGCGGCGTGACGAAATCGGTCAAAAAAATCCTGAATGAACTGCGCATTCCGGCGTCGGCGCGCGACCGTTTGCTGCTGCTTGAAAAAGACGGTGAGATCATCTGGATCGAAGCGGTCGGCGCGGCGGAGGGCTATGCGGCAAAGCCGAATTTCCCGGCACTGGAGCTTACGGTGACGGACACGGCAGGCATAACCCGCATATAAAGCGGAAAGAATTTTGAGGAAAGGGTCATCCGAATGGAAAACACAATGTTAAACGATATCAAGGAAGTTTTGTACAGCGAAGCGTACATCGACAGCATGGTCAAGCGCGTGGGCGCGGAAATTTCCCGCGATTACGCCGATAAAAACCTGCTGCTTGTCAGCGTTTTGAAGGGTTCTGTCGTCTTTATGGCAGACCTTATGCGCGCCATTACGATTCCGGCCCGCATCGATTTCATGTGCGTTTCGAGCTACGGCTCCGGCACGAAGACCTCCGGCGTTGTCAAGATCATCAAGGACCTCGACATCAACCTGAAGGGCTATGATATCGTGATTGTTGAGGATATTCTCGACAGTGGCAAGACGCTGCACTACCTTGTAAACCTTTTGAAAAGCCGCGAGCCGAACAGCATTGAGATCTGCACGCTGTTCGATAAGCCGGAGCGCCGCGAGGTGGAGGTCTACGCAAAATACAAGGGCTGTGATATTCCCGATGCGTTCATCGTGGGCTACGGTCTCGATTTTGATGAGAAGTACAGAAACCTGCCGTTTGTCGGCGTTTTGAAACCCGAAGTCTACGGTGAAGTCTAAGCTTCCGTTTTGATAAAAAAGTTTCTGTTTCTATTTAAGGATACACTTTGTATCCAATTTAATTTCCGGGAGGTCGGAACTTGAACGGCAACAACAAAAAAATCATTCGCAATCTTTTGATCTACCTCGGCATTCCGATTTTGCTCGTCGTGCTGCTTTTGCTTCTCTTTGACCGCGGGGCAGACCAGACGGGGCTGAAATACTCCGATGTGCTGTCTTACTTTGAAGACGGCAAGGTGAGCGCATACTCGCTGAACCTGGGCACGGGCGAGATGAAGCTGACCGTGACAGAGGACAGCAGCAAAAAGGAATCCGTTGTGCGCTACACGGTGCCGAACGTGAACCTGTTCTACAACGACGTTTCGGACTACATCAAGTCGTATAACAAGGAACATCCGAATAACCGCATGACGCAGGATGTCATCCGCCCGGCGGAGACGAGCTGGCTTGTCAGCCTCATTCCGACGTTGCTGATGATCGCGCTGCTTGTGGCGTTCTGGGTATTCATGATGAAGCGCATGGGCGGCGGCGGAGCCGGAAACCAGATGAATTTCGGCAAAGCGAAAGTCAAGCAAATAAACGACGAAAAGCGCCGCACGACGTTTGCGGACGTGGCGGGCGCGGACGAAGAAAAGGAAGAGCTGCGCGAAATTGTGGAGTTCTTAAAACGTCCGAATAAGTATAACGAGCTCGGTGCGCGCATTCCGAAGGGCGTGTTGCTCGTTGGCCCTCCGGGCACCGGTAAAACGCTTTTGGCGCGCGCCGTTGCAGGCGAAGCCGGCGTGCCGTTCTTCTCCATTTCGGGTTCCGATTTCGTGGAGATGTTCGTCGGCGTCGGTGCATCGCGTGTGCGTGACCTGTTCGACAAAGCCAAGAAAAACCATCCGTGCATCATCTTCATCGATGAAATCGATGCCGTGGGCCGCCAGCGCGGCGCGGGTCTCGGCGGCGGCCACGACGAACGTGAGCAGACGCTGAACCAGCTGCTCGTTGAGATGGACGGCTTCGGCGCGAACGAGGGTGTCATCATGATTGCGGCAACGAACCGCCCGGATATTCTGGACCCGGCTTTGATGCGTCCCGGCCGTTTCGACCGCCAGGTGATGGTGGGCTACCCGGATGTGCGCGGCAGAGAGGATATTCTGCGCGTACACGCAAAAGGCAAACCGCTTGCACCGGATGTGGACCTTTCCACTATTGCAAAATCCACCGCCGGCTTTACCGGTGCAGACCTTGAGAACCTTTTAAACGAAGCGGCGCTGCTTGCAGCCCGCAAGGACCACAAGTCCATCACGATGGAGGAAATCGAGGAAGCGACGATCAAGGTCGTTGTCGGCACCGAAAAGAAGAGCCGCGTGATGACAAACAAAGAGAAGAAGCTGACCGCGTACCACGAGGCAGGACACGCCATTGCGACGTACTTCTGCGATTCGCAGGACCCGGTGCACCAGATTTCCATCATCCCGCGCGGCATGGCAGGCGGCTACACGATGCACCTGCCGACGGAGGATAAGTCCTACCAGAGCCGCAACGAGATGCGCGAGGAGCTCATCGTGTTGCTGGGCGGCCGTGTGGCGGAAGCCTTGGTGCTTGACGATATTTCCACGGGCGCATCGAACGACATTGAGCGCGCCACGAAGATCGTCCGCGCGATGGTCACAAAGTACGGCATGAGCGACCGTCTTGGTCCGATCACGTACGGTGCGGACAGCAGCAATCCGTTCCTCGGCAAGGAGATGGGTCATGTCTCGAACTATTCCGAGGAAACCGCCGCGGAGATTGATGAGGAGATTAAGTCCATCATCTGCGACGCGTACGATAAGACGAAGAAGGTGCTCTCCGAACACATTGACCTGCTGCACCGTTTGGCGGGTGTGTTGTTTGAGCGCGAAAAGCTGGACGCCGACGAGTTCCTTGACGTGATGAACGGCAAGCTGCTGCCGAGCGCACAGACTGCCGCTGCGGGCATCATCCCGGCAGAAGCGGCAGCGCCGGAAACGACAGAGCTGCCGACCGAAGCGCAGACGGAACCGGAAGCGAACACGAACGAATAAATTTTTGACGAAAGGGAATGTGCTCATTTGCATTCCCTTTACGTTTGTTTATGGGCAATCCCGTGCGGGTATTATTTTGCCCGCTTGAGGAAAGGAACATGGTGAATGGCTAAAAAGCAAACCTACGGCAACGACAGCATCAAAAGTCTGAAGGGCGCGGACCGTGTACGTCTGCGTCCGGCGGTCATATTCGGCTCAGACGGTCTCGACGGCTGCGAGCACGCGATTTTCGAGATCCTCTCGAACTCCATTGATGAGGCGCGCCAGGGCTACGGCAAGGAGATCACCGTCACGCGCTATGCCGACCATTCCGTTGAGGTGGAAGACCACGGCCGCGGCATCCCGGTGGATTACAACAAGCGCGAAGAGCGCTACAATTGGGAGCTTGTGTTCTGCGAGATGTATGCGGGCGGCAAGTATAACAACAATGACGGCGGCAACTACGATTACGCGCTGGGCCTGAATGGTCTCGGTCTGTGCGCTACGCAGTATGCCTCCGAATACATGGACGCGGATATTCGCTACGACGGCTTCCGCTATACGCTGCACTTTGAGCACGGTGAGAACGTAGGCGGACTCAATAAGGAGCCTTGCGGCAAGAAGGCCACGGGCTCGCGCATCCGCTGGAAGCCGGATATCAAGGTGTTTACGGACATTGACGTGCCGGCGGACTATTACACGGACATCATCAAGCGGCAGGCCATCGTCAACGCGGGCGTGAAGTTTATTTTCAAAAATGAAGTTTCGCCACGCAAATTCGAGACGACGGAATTCTGCTACGAAAACGGCATTTTAGATCATGTGCGCGAGCTGGTGGGCGAAGATGCGCTGACCTCCGTGCAGTTCTGGCAGTCCGAAAAGCGCGTGCGCGACCGCGAAGACCTGCCGCTTTACAATGTGAAGATCAACGCCGCGGTAGCATTTTCCAACCGCGTGCATTTGACGGAATACTACCACAACTCGAGCTGGCTGGAATACGGCGGCGCGCCGGACAAGGCCGCGCGCAGCGGGTTCGTCTCCGCCATCGACGCCTATCTCAAGCAGAACGGCAAATATGCGAAAAACGAATCGAAGATCACGTTTCAGGACGTGGCGGACTGCCTTGTGCTCGTGACGAACTGCTTCTCCACGCAGACGTCCTATGAGAACCAGACGAAAAAGTCCATCAACAACCGCTTCATTCAGGAGGCCATGACGGAGTTCTTCCGCAGCCGCCTGCAGGTCTATTTCCTCGAGAACAAGCAGGAGGCCGACCGCATCGCCGAGCAGGTGCTCATCAACAAGCGCAGCCGCGAGACGGCTGAGCGCGCCCGCATCACGGTCAAAAAGAAGCTCTCCGGCAATCTCGACATCGCCAACCGCGTGCAGAAATTCGTCGACTGCCGCAGCCGCGACGCCAGCCGCCGTGAGCTGTATATCGTCGAGGGCGATTCCGCCATGGGCTCTGTCAAGCTCTCACGCGACGCGGAGTTTCAGGGCATCATGCCCATCCGCGGCAAAATTCTCAACTGCCTGAAGGCGGATTATGCCCGCATTTTCAAGAGCGAGATTATCACGGACCTGCTGCGCGTCATGGGCTGCGGCGTCGAGGTGCGCGACAAGCACGTCAAGGACCTGACGGCCTTCGACCTCGGCAGCCTGCGCTGGAACAAGATCGTCATCTGCACCGATGCCGATTACGACGGCTTCCAGATCCGCACGCTCGTGCTCACGATGCTTTACCGCCTCGTGCCCACGCTCATCCGCGAGGGCTATGTCTATATCGCGGAGACACCGCTGTTCGAGATCACCTGCAAGGACAAAACGTGGTTCGCCTACAACGAGACGGAGAAGGCTGATATCCTGAAGCAGCTCGAGGGAAAGAAGATTTCCGTCGCGCGCTCGAAGGGCCTCGGCGAGAACGAGCCGGAGATGATGTGGCTCACGACGATGAACCCCGAAACGCGCCGTCTCATCAAGGTCATGCCGGAGGACGCGGAGAAAACGGCGTTCTATTTTGATCTCCTCCTCGGCGATAATCTCGCCGGAAGAAAGGAATATATCGCCGAAAACGGCAGCCAGTATCTGGAAATGGCGGATATTTCGTAGTGTAAAATTTAACGAGGCTGCCGGCCATGCGTTGTAGGGGAGGGGCACGCAGAAATAAATGAATACTGAAGACTGAAAAATGAAGAATGAATAATTCACGGGCCTTCGGCCATGCGTTGTAGGGGCCGGGCTGTCCCCACCCGGCGGTGCACCTGCAGCTTGTACAGACCATCGTTAAAATAGCAAAGGCCAAAGGTTTGTCATTGCGAGGAGGCCGGAGGCCGACGTGGCAATCTCGCAGTACCCGGCTGAATCGTGGGAAAGCTACCGGCGAAATCGCAACTGCCTTCCCGAGATTGCCGCGTCGCTTTGCTCCTCGCAATGACACATCAGGCGGGTGCAGCGGTAACAACGGTGCATCCTATCAAATTGGTGCTATTGATTGCCGCTTCGCGGGCATGGCTGTCCCCGCCCCTACATTGATATGCGAAACTGCCCGCAACGAAATCTCCATTCACGAACAAAATAAACTGTAAAGGTATCGGTTTATGGCAAGAAAAAAGAAGGAACCCGAGCTCAAAAAGAATATTGACACGGCGCATGTCGAGGGCCTGCGGGCCGAGGTGCTCGAGCAGCCCATCACCGACACGCTGACCGGGAACTATATGCCCTATGCGATGAGCGTCATCGTCTCGCGCGCCATCCCGGAGATCGACGGCTTCAAGCCATCGCACCGGAAGCTGCTGTACACGATGTACAAAATGGGCCTGCTGAACGGCGGGCGGACAAAATCCGCCAACATCGTCGGTCAGACCATGCGCCTGAACCCGCACGGCGACGCCGCCATCTACGAGACCATGGTCCGTTTGGCGCGCGGCAACGAGGCCCTGCTCACCCCGTTCGTCGACTCAAAGGGCAACTTCGGCAAGGTCTATTCCCGCGATATGGCCTACGCCGCCTCGCGCTATACCGAGGCGAAGCTTGACCCCATCTGCGCCGAGCTGTTCCGCGATATCGACAGCGAGACCGTCGATTTTGTGGATAACTACGACAATACCATGCTCGAGCCTGCTTTGCTGCCGACGACGTATCCCAACGTCCTCGTCTCGGCCAATATGGGCATCGCCGTCGGCATGGCCAGCAACATCTGCGGCTTCAACCTCCGCGAGGTCTGCAAGGCCACGGCCGCGTGGATCGGGAATCCGGAATGCGACCTGCTCTCGGTCATGCCCGCGCCGGACTTCTCCACGGGCGGCGAGCTGCTGTATGACGCGGCGGAAATGGCGGAAATCTACCGCACAGGCCGTGGCAGCGTCCGCCTGCGCGCCCGCTGGCGCTACCTGAAGGAGGGCAATCTCATTGAGATTTATGAGATCCCCTATACCACGACGACGGAGGCCATCATCGACAAGGTCTCCGAGCTCATCAAAGCGGGCAAAATCCGCGAGATCTCCGACATGCGCGACGAGACCGACCTGTCCGGCCTGAAGCTCACGATCGACCTCAAGCGCGGCGTCGAGCCGGACAAGCTCATGCAGAAGCTCTTCCGCTCAACGCCGCTGCAGGACAGCTTCGCCTGTAATTTCAACATTCTCATCGCGGGCATGCCGCGCGTGATGGGCGTACGCGAGATCATCGAGGAGTGGACGGCCTGGCGCACGGAGTGCGTCCGCCGCCGCCTGTTCTTCCAGAAGCGTAAAAAGAGCGAAAAGCTCCACCTGCTGCAGGGCCTGCGCCAGATTTTGCTGGACATCGACAAGGCCATCCGCATCATCCGCGAGACGGAGTCCGAGGCGGAGGTCGTGCCGAACCTGATGATCGGCTTCGGCATCGACGAGGTGCAGGCGGAGTTCGTGGCGGAGATCAAGCTGCGCAACATCAACAAGGAATACATTCTGCGCCGAACGCAGGAGGTCGACGCGCTGGCCGCCGAGATCGCCGAGCTGGAAAAGACGCTCGGCAGCGAAAAGCGCATCCGCCGCCTCATCGTGCAGGAGCTGGACGCCGTTGCTGCAAAATACGGCACGGACCGCCGCACCGTCATCGTGGAGGACGCGGCGGAGCTCGACCCGGAGCCGGAGGAGGAGACGCCCGATTATCCCGTGACGATCTTCGTTTCCCGCGAGGGCTATTTCAAGAAGATCACGCCGCAGTCGCTGCGCATGTCCGGCGAGCAGCGCTTCAAGGAGGGAGACGGCCTGCGCTTCTCGTGCGAAACGACGAATGCGGCGGAGCTGCTCGTCTTCTCGGACCGCTGCCAGGTCTATAAGGCGCGCTGCGCCGATTTTGACGACGGCAAGGCCTCGCTGCTCGGCGACTATCTGCCCACGAAGCTCGGCTTCGACGAGGGCGAGAGCGTCGCGGCTGTCTGCCTGCCCGGCGACTACAGCGGCAGCATGCTCTTCCTGTTCGCCAACGGTAAGGCGGCGCGCGTGGAGCTTTCCGCCTATCAGACGAAGTCCAACCGCCGCAAGCTGACCGGCGCCTACAGTGACCGCAGCGAACTGCGCGGCATTTTCCTGCTGCAGGAGGATGTGCAGCTCGTGCTATACTCCACCGAGGGCCGCGCCCTCATTCTGCAGACGGCCCAGCTGGCCCCGAAGACAACGCGCACGACGCTCGGCGTCGCCGTTCTCACGCTCCGGCGCAAGGCAGAGCTCTCCCGCGCCTGCCCGCTTGCCGAAAGCGGCATTGTGAACGAGTCGCGCTACCGCACCCGCACGCTCCCCGCAGCGGGCGCGCTGCTCCGCGAGGAGGATGCCGCCGAAAAGCAGATCTCTCTCGAGGAGCTTTGATATCGCATTCCCGGCCGGGCCGTCCGGCGCAAAAGAAAGAAGGAGGAACATCGCATGAAGGCCCTGAACCAGCAGAAAACCGAGTTATTTCGCAATATCCTGCTTATTACCTTAGGCAGTCTCCTCTACGCGCTGAATTTTGACCTGTTTCTGGAGCCGGGCGGCATCAGCAGCGGCGGCGTCTCCGGCATCGCCATGATCATCGTCTATGCCGCTCACCCGAAATTCCTGACGGTCGGCATTCTAAACGCCATGATCAACATCCCGCTGTTTCTCTGCGGCCTGAAAAAGATCGGACGGCATTTCTTCTTTGGCTCGCTCTACAGCACGGTGCTGACGTCCGTTTTCCTTGACCTGTTCGCCCGCATCCTGCCGGTCCCGACCGTCGAGCCGCTCGTGGCGGCCCTGTTCGGCGGCGTGTTCATGGGCGTGAGCCTCGGTCTCGTGTTCCTGGGCAACGCCTCGACGGGCGGCGTCGACATCGTCGCGCGCCTGATGAAGCTGAAATTCCGCAATTTCCCCATCGGCAAGATCATCCTGTGCATGGACCTGACCATTGCCGTCATCACGGGCGTGGTCTACCGCGACTTCAACAACACGCTCTACAGCGTCATTGCCATGGTCGTCTCCTCCATGGCGCTCGACCGCGTCGTCTACGGCATGGATTATTCCAAGGTCGCGCTCATCATCACGGAGAAGTATGAGGCCATCGCCACGGCCATCGACAGCCAGCTCGACCGCGGTGTGACCCTGCTCAAGGGGCAGGGCTATTACAAGCGGCAGGACAAGATGGTCCTGCTCAGCGCCGTGAAGCGCAAGCAGCTCGCGGAGCTGAAGGAGCTGGTCATGGACATCGACCCGGACGCCTTCATCATCCTGCAGGATGCCCATCAGGTGCTGGGCGACGGCTTCAAGCGGTACGACCGAAATGAATTGTAAGGAAACGCCGCACAATTGCAGCTTCGGCCTTCGCCGGATATGCTCTCACTGAATTGTGCGGTGCTGCCGTAAAGCCCAAAAGGAGGACGCCGCCGTGCGGAATTTCATTGCCTGTCTGCTGCTGCTCGGCCTGCTGGCCGGGCTGTCCGCCTGCGGCGCGGACGACAGCTATCTCTCCGTCCGCCCCCACGTTGAGCCGAGCATACCTGCAACGGAGACCCCGCAGCAGGAGGAGCCGCCCACGGCCGGCAACCGCAGCGAGCTGCGCGGCGCGATGCTCTCGTTCGTCCGCAACTGGACGGAGCAGGGCGAGATCCGCATCTCGGGCTACAGCGGCGATCTCACCGCCGACCTGACGGAGACCGTGCGCTACATCACGCAAGAGGACCCCATCGGCGCCTACGCCGTGGACTATGCCGATGCGGAGCTGCGCGGCGACGCGCAGACCGGCACCGTCGAGGTCAGCATCGTGTTCCGCCGCTCTGCGGCGGAGATCGATGCTATCGTGACCGTGAGCGGCGTCAACGGCGCGCATGCGAAAATCCGGCAGGCGCTGGCTAATTTTGACGCGGCGCTGACGCTGCGCATCCGCAGCTATGAGGATGCGGACTTCTCCGGCTACATCCGCACCTACTGTCTCGAGCATCCGGACAGCGCCATGGCCCTGCCGGAGGTCTCGGCGGCCGTCTACCCGGAGACGGGCGAGACGCGCATTCTGGAGCTGCATTTTACCTACAGCCAGCCGCGCGACACGCTGCGCAGCATGCAGGCCGCGGTGAACACCATTCTGGACTCTGCCGCTGCCTATGTGGAGAGCGGCACGACGCCCCGGCGCTGCGCAGAGCTGTTGGCCCGCTTCCTGCTGACCCGCTTTACCTATACGACTGCGGAGGAGACGCCGGACATGCCTGCCTATGATCTGCTGAGCAGCGGGCGGGCGCACAGCCTGTCGTTTGCCTCGGTGTTCTATGCCGAGTGCACCCGTGCCGGGCTGGCGTGCCGTCTGGTCAGCGGCACGCGCGGCGGCGAGACGCACTGGTGGAACCTGCTGCAGCTCGAGGAAACGTGGTATGCTGTCGACCTGATGCGTTCCGTGGAGCAGGGCGGCGATTCCCTCGACCTGCTTGATCCCGCCGCGCTGCGGGACGAGGGCTATGACTGGGACGCGGAGGCCTATCCCTCCAATCCTGCGCCGGAGCCGGAGGAGCCGACGGAGCCATAGCGTAAAAAATTTCGACCTTTTGCAAAAAAGACTTGACAAATCGAGCCGATCCCGCTATAATGATTCCTGCAAATGCGGGTGTAGCTCATCTGGTAGAGCGCCACCTTGCCAAGGTGGAGGTAGCGAGTTCGAGCCTCGTCACCCGCTCCAGAATCGAAAACCGTTGTCACTTGACAACGGTTTTCTTTTACTTCTGCAGAATCTTCGAACCGATCGCCTGCGGGCCTCGGCAGAAGCAATCATTGGAGGAATCGTCCATGCCGCTGGATCTAACCGGAAGCAATCTGTTTTTTGTGCTCGTTCTGTTCGGCGCAGGCCTGTTCTGTATCATGAAGGGCGGCGACCTGTTTGTCGACGCGGCAACATGGATCGCCGAGTCAACCGGCATCCCGAAGTTTATCATCGGCGCGACGGTCGTCAGCTTCGCTACGACCATGCCGGAGCTGCTTGTGTCACTGTTCTCCGCCTTCGAGGGAAACGCGGACATCGCCGTGGGCAACGCCGTCGGCTCCGTCACGGCCAACACCGGCCTCATCCTGTGTATCTCCCTCGTGTGTATGCAGTGCGCCATGACGCGCAGGCAATATGCCGGGAAGGCCTGCCTGCTGCTGTCCGCCATCTGCTTGCTGTTCGTCTTCACGCGCGACGGCAGTCTCTCGCTGTGGGAGAGCGCGGCCATTCTGGCCGTATTCGTCTTCTACATGGCCGAGAGTTTGCTGGCCGGGCGGCGCGAGCAGGGGGCTGAGCAGCCCGCGGAAAAGCCGAAGAAGGACGGAAGGACCGTCGCGTGGAACATCGGCAAATTCGTGTTCGGCGCGGCCGCCATCGTGCTTGGCGCGCAGCTGCTCATCGACAACGGCTCGGAGCTGGCTCGCCGCATCGGCGTGCCGGATGCCGTTATCGCCGCCACGATGATCGCCATCGGCACCTCGCTGCCAGAGCTCGTCACGACCATCATTTCCATCCGCAAAAAGCAGGCCTCGCTCTCTGTCGGCAATATCATCGGCGCGAACATCCTCGATCTGACGCTCATCATGCCGCTGTGCGCCCTGCTGCAGGGCCGCCCGCAGCCCATTGAGCGGCAGGGCATGCTGCTCGATATCCCGGCCTGCCTCGTCATCAGCGCGGCCGTGATGGTCCCGGCGCTGGCCTGCGGCAGGTTCAAGCGCTGGATGGGCATCCTCGCAGGGGCGCTGTATATCGCTTATCTTGTTATTATGTTCACCTGCTTCGGCATCGCCTGAGCGGAGGGGCAAAGCTCTGGAAATAAGCGGGCAGGTCATTCTGACCTGCCCGCTTTTTCTGCTGTGCCTGCTTTTGCGGCATTGCGGCCGGAGCGACCAGTCTTGCAGAACGGCAGCGTCCTCATTTCCCGCACACGCCTGTTCCGGCGCGTGCGGTTTTTTGTGCTGCGGAAATCGGTCAAAACGGATCGAATTCTGTAACCGGATGGAATAACATGCAAAATGCACAAGTAATACGCCCATGTATTGTGCAAAACAGAAAACTGAATTTTTAATTTAATTTCGGGATTGACAAAACTTGTTCATGGTGTATAATGAAGCCAGAAAAACGAACCACCGATTTGTGGAAAGCGCAAAAATGAATTTAATATTGACGGGAGATTGAATGGCGGCTACAATACTTCTATACAGCATAAACAGCAGATCGCTCGTGATGATAAGACTGGAGGAAGTATGATATGAACACATTTCGCCTGAAGCGCAATTTGGACGAGGCCGTTTACGAACAAATCCTCTCCAGCATTTTTGAAGGAAAATTCCATTCCGGCGAGCAGGTGCAGATCGAACGTCTTTGCGAACAGTATGAGATCAGCCGCACGCCGGTCATCCAGGCCCTCAAGCGCCTGGCCACGGACGGCATCGTGGAGACCTCCCCGACCGGTAAGTTCTTTTTCCCCGCCGCGGACGAACGGCGTGTGCGGGATATGATGGAAATGCGCCTGTTCTTTGAGGTCGGCGCTGCAAACCTCATCTGCGACATCGGCGAGCCCGCTATGGATTACCGTATCGCCGAGTGTGAGGAGGAGTGCAGCCGTTCCCAGGAGAGCGGCGACAGCTACCGCTCCAGTATGGCGGATATGAAGCTGCACCGTATGATCGTCGCCTGCGCGCGCAATTCCTACATGACGGAGCTCTACAGCCGCGTGCAGAATAACTGCGTCACGCTGAATTACCTGAACCTCAAGGGCGTGGCAGTCGTTTCGCAGGAGGCCGTCGATCACCACAGGATGATCTGCGATGCCCTCCGCCGCCTCGACCGCGCTGCCCTCGTCAGCTCCATCACCACCCATGTGCGGTATGTGGAGGAGCAGATCATCCGCAATATCCGCGAAAATGAGCAGTCAACGTAGACCTGTTTTGTGCACGGCAGGCCTCGCTGATAATAAATGAAAACCAATTCAGAAAAGACGACAAGTCTATCAGGAGGAAGAAATATGAGCACCATGCGTAAGACCAAGGGTTCCGGCGTTATGCCTGCCGTGATGACTTTCTGGAATGCTGACGAGAGCTTCAACCAGAAAGAGACCGAGCGCTATATCCAGTGGGTTTTGGACTGCGGCGCACACAGCCTCTCCGTGACCGGCTCCACCGGTGAGAACATCTCCATGAGCGACGATGAGCAGAAGAAGATCATCGAGTGCCTTGTGAAGTTCGTCGACCATCAGGTCCCCGTTTATCCCGGCACCGGCAAGTATGGCACCGCGCAGACCATCGAGATGACGAAGTTCGCACAGAAGTGCGGCGCCGAGGGCGCGCTGGTCATCATGCCGTATTACCTCATCCCGCACAAGAGAGCCGTCGTAAACCACTTCAAGAAGCTCCGCGAGGCTGTCGGCGATGATTTCGACATCATCCTTTACAACAACCCCCGTTTCTGCGGCTATCAGTTCGAGCCGATCGAGCTGAAGGAGCTGGCAGAGCAGGGCATCATCAACGGCGTGAAGCTGGCTGACGGCCGCGCCAGCTACATCCAGGGCATGAAGCACTACTGCCCGGACGGCATCACCGCCCTCTATGGCCATGACTACGAGCCGCTGCCCGCCTTCTTCGCTGGCGCTGACGGCTGGCTGTCCGGCCTGCCCGGCATCTTCCCGAAGTTCTGCGTCGACCTGTTCAACCTCTGCACCGTGCAGCAGGATGCTCCGGCCGCCCGCAAGCTGTGGGATAAGATGCAGGACTTCATCGACTACTTCATCACCTACAGCAACAACGATCCGCACTGGCACGAGGTCTTCAAGTATGTCCTCAAGTGCTTCGGCTTCAACGCCGGTCTGCCCCGTATGCCGCTGGGCGACCTGCTGCCCGAGGAGAAGAAGAAGGTCGACGCTCTGCTGGCCGACATGGACGTCACCATCAAGGCGACCAACCTCATCAAGTAAGCAATTCATCACCTTTCTCACACCCCGCGCCGGAGGATCGGACCCCGCTTCTCCGGCGCGGGGGATACCCCTTGCAGGCAATGATCCCAGACCCCACTATCAAGAGAATAAAAGGAGCGTCATGAAATGAAGAAGTTTTCAAAACTGATCGCGCTGGTCCTCGTACTCTCGCTGGTATTTGCTTTCACCGCCTGCGGCAAGGGCGGCAGTGACGATACCATCAAGCTCGGCATCCTCTGCTCCCTGACGGGCAACTCCCAGACGAACGGCGGCTATGCCCAGCAGGGCGCCAAGATGGCCGTGGAAGAAATCAATGCTGCTGGCGGCATCAACGGCAAGCAGATCGAGCTCGTCATCGAGGATGACGGCGGCAAGGCCGACACGGCCATCAACGCCTATAACAAGCTCCAGAGCCAGAAGGTCGTCGCTATCGTTGGCCCGATGCTCAGCTCCCTCGCACTGGCCATGGACCAGAACGTCCAGACCGGCAAGATCCCCCTCCTCATCGGTGCAACGAGCGCCGCTCTGACTGACAACATCGACAATCCCTATTTCCACCGTCTGCGCTGCTCCGACACCATCATGGCGGAGGTCGCGGCGTCCTATGCCGTCTCTAACTACGGCGCCAAGAAGATCGGTATCTTCTACTGCAGCGATGACTACGGCTCCGGCGCGATGCACACCATCACGAAGTGGTGCGATGCCAACGGTGTGGAATACTACGAAGCCGGCCACAACGCCGGTGATAAGGACCTCAGCACGCAGATCCTCAAGGTCAAGGAAGAGAACTGCGACGTGGTCATCATGTGGGCCCATGACGACGAGTGCGCTCTGGCTGCCCGCCAGTTCTATGAGCAGGGCCTGAACATGCCCGTCATCAGCTCCACGACCATCGCGACCCCGCAGGTCTACACCCTGTGCAACGCCGAGTGGATCGAGGGCTGGAACTATGTGACCGACTTCATCGCGGAGAACCCCTCTGAGCTCGTTCAGACCTTCTCCAAGAACTATGAAGAGAAGTACGGCTCCACGCCGGAGATCTACGCCGCAACGTACTACAACGGCGTCTATGCCTTTGCCGACGCTGCCAAGCGCGCGACCTCTCTGGAGTCTGCTGACCTCTGCGAGGCCCTGAAGACCATCAACCTCGACACGCTCTACGGTGTTTACACGGCCAACGACAAGCGTGAGCTTGCCCATACCGCCATCATCGGCGTGATGAAGAACCTGGTGCCGTCCTATCAGGATCAGGTCACCATGGATTAAGCCCCATCTCCCACGCGTATCCGGGACAGAGCGCCAATACGCTCTGTCCCCTATCATAAGGAACCTTTCGAGCCGGTCCCGGCGGCAATTCGGCGCACCGGACCGGCTCGGAGACTCTCATAGGAGACTTGTTTATGATTTGGACGATCATCCAGCTTGTGATCAGCGGCATCGCCATGGGCTTTGTTTATGCGCTGATCGGCATCGAGTACACGCTGATCTACAACGCCTCCGGCGTTCTGAACTTCAGCCATGACAAAATGGTCTCGCTGGGCGCCTACATCTATGCGGGCATGTTCGTGCTGGGCCTCGGCTGGAATTCCATGGTCAGTGCGATCGCCTCGCTGCTGCTGATGGCGGTGTTCGGCATTCTGGTGGCCTATCTGATCTTCATCCCCCTGCGCAAGCAGAAGTCCATGATCTTCACCATTATGGCCACGATCATGTTCGGCAAGGTCATCATGGAGGGCGCCTGCCTGATCTGGGGCGGCAACGCCTTTACGATCCCGGACTTCATGTCCGGCACCTACCAGATCGGCAATGCCGTTATCTCAAAATCCAACCTGTTTCTCATCATCGCCGCGATCGTCATCGTTGCACTGCTGCAGTTCTACCTGCAGAAGACCAAGCCCGGCAAGGCCATGCGCTGCGTGGCGCAGAACCGCACGGCGGCCTCGATCGTCGGCATCGACGTCAACCGCAATATGGCGATCACCATCGCCATCAGTACCGTGATCTGCTGCTGCATCGGCATCCTGGTTGTGCCGCTGTACAATGTCAGCTCCACCATGTCCAATATGATCGGCCTGAAGGGCTTTGCAGCGGGCGTTCTGGGCGGCTTCGGCTACATGCCCGGCTGTATCGCGGGCGGCCTTGTGCTCGGCATCGTCGAGAATATCGCCTCCATGATCCTGCCGTCGGTCTATAAGGATGTTGTGGCCTTTGTTCTTCTGGTTGCGTTCCTGCTGTTCCGTCCGCAGGGCCTCCTCGGGAAGAAAAATAAGTAAGGGGGCTGCCGCATGAAAAAGGAACAAAAGCTGATCTTCCGGCTGCTGCCGCTGCTGATCGCTGCTGTGATCGCAGCCCTGCTGCCGCAGATGATCCGGAATGAATACTATATGACCATCGCCTGTCAGATCCTGATCTATCTGATCGCGGTCTGCGGCCTGAACTTCATCACCGGCCTGACCGGCCAGATGAACCTCGGCACGGCCGGTATGTTCGCCATGGGCGCCTACGTTTCCGGCCTGCTGAATGTGAAGCTCGGCGTTTCTCCGTGGCTCGGCCTTGTGGCGGCGCTGTGCGTCGGCTGGCTCATCGGCAAGGCGCTCGGCTATCCGAGCCTGCGCCTGCGCGGCGTGTACCTCTCCCTGACGACCATCGCCTTCACGGAGATCATCCGCATGCTCCTGAACAACATGAAGGGCGTGACGAACGGCGCACAGGGCCTGCGCGGCATCGAGCGCTATAACTTCTTCGGCTACCGCGTGGAGGGGACGATCCCGTATTACTACATGGTCCTCATCGTGGCCATTCTTGTGGTATGGTTCGCCTGGCGCATCGTCAATTCCAAGTGGGGCCGCGAGTTCAAGGCCGTGCGCGACAACATTGACGCCGTGGAGTCCTGCGGCATCGACGTCGCCAAGGTAAAAATCCGTGCGTTCACGCTGGCCGCCATGCTCGGCAGCTTCGCGGGCGCACTCTATGCCCACCTCATCGGCTACATCAACCCCGAGTCCTTTACGGTGGACCTGTCCACGAACTTTGTCATCATGCTCATGGTCGGCGGCATCGGCTCGGTGTTCGGCAATGTCATCGGCGCCGTGATCATCACGCTGCTGCCGGAGCTGCTCCGTTTCCTCGGCAAGTACTATTATTTCGTCTATTACACGGCCGTTCTGCTGTGCGCGCTCTTCCTGCCGAAGGGCATCGTCTCGCTGGCGGCTCCGATCCGCGAAAAATGGAACAGGCTGCGCGCCCGCAGGGCCGGCGCACCGGCTATGGAGAAGGGAGGTACGGCGGATGGCGACCACATTAAGAATTGAGCATCTCGTCAAGCGCTTCGAGGGCCTTGTTGCGGTCAATGACCTCTCCATTGACGTGCAGGAGCGAGAAATCCACGCCCTCATCGGGCCGAACGGCTCCGGCAAGACCACGACGCTGAACCTCATCAACTCTGTCATTCCGCCTACGTCCGGCCAGATCTGGTTCCGCGATACGCTGTTGACCGGCAAGCCGACCTTTGAGACCGTCAAGGCGGGCGTCGGCCGAACGTTCCAGAATATCAAACTGTTTTCCTCCATGACGGTGCTGGAGAACGTGATGATGGGCGGCCAGAAGGACGTTTCCCACAACATGCTCCGCTTCATCGTCGACCTGCGCGGCAGCCACCGCGAGGAACGCGTCCTGCGCGAGAAGGCGTGCGAGGTGCTCGACTCCATCGGCATGTATCATCTGCGCAACGAGACCGTCGACAATCTGGCCTATGGCCGCCAGAAGGTCTGCGAGCTTGGCCGCGCGCTGATGACGACGCCGCAGCTCATCCTGCTCGACGAGCCCGCCGCGGGCCTGAACCCGAGTGAGCGCCGCGAGTTTGTGGATATCCTGCGCAAGGTCTATGACAGCGGCGTCGATCTGTTCCTCATCGAGCACAACATGGACGTCGTCATGAACCTGAGCCATCGCATCACGGTGCTGAGCTTCGGCTGCAAGATCGCCGAGGGCACACCGGAGGAGATCCAGCATGACCCGCAGGTCATCAAGGCCTATCTGGGCGACCGCTTCCGCACGGAGGAATGAGTATGGAACCGATTTTAAGCCTGAAAAACGTCTGCTCCTACTATGATAAGGTGCAGGTGCTCTATGACGTCAACGTCGATGTCTACCCCGGCGAGATCGTCTCCGTCATCGGCGCAAACGGCGCGGGCAAGTCCACGATGATGAAGACCATCATGGGCCTGGTCCACATGGGCCGCGGCGAGGTGACGTTCGACGGGAAAAAGCTCAACCGCATGCATGCGCACAAGATCTGCAAGGCGGGCATTGCCTATGTTCCAGAGGGCCGCGAGGTCTTCCCGAACATGACCGTTCTGGAAAATCTGGAGATGGGCGCATACTGCCGCTCCTACACGGCTGCGCAGATGAACGAGAAGCTCGAGGAGATGTACACCATGTTCCCGCGACTGAAGGAGCGCCTAAAGCAGAAGGCCGGTTCCATGTCCGGCGGCGAGCAGCAGATGCTGGCCATTGCGCGCGGCCTGATGAGTGACCCGTCCATGGTCATGCTTGACGAGCCGTCCCTTGGCCTGGCCCCCGTCATCGTCGACGATGTGTTTGACGTCATCCATAATATCAACACGGTGAAAAAGCTGCCCGTCATCCTTGTCGAGCAGAACGCCTACATGGCGCTTTCAATCTCCAATCGCTGCTATGTGCTGGAAAACGGCCGCATCGCCCACTCGGGCAAGAGCAGTGAACTGATTCAGAGCGACGTGATCCGCGAGACCTATCTCGGCGGCTAAATACAGGAGGAATCAACTATGGGATACCGTTATTTTGATGATCAGCGTCTCTGGGACCTGACCGTGGAAGTTTTTACCCGCAATGGCTACAGCCGCTCCGACTGTGAGGACATTGCCAACGTGCTGCTGGCATCTGACCGCATGGGCATCGAGTCCCACGGCGTGCAGCGCATGAAGCTTTATACGCATTCTCTGGAGATCGGCCGCATCAAGCGCGGCGCGAAGAGTGAGATCGTCCGCGAAACGCCCGTCTCCGCCGTTATCGACGCGCATGATGCCATCGGCCAGCCCGTCTCTGTTGCCGCCATGCAGATGGCCATTGACAAGGCGAAGAAGGCCGGCGTCGGCATCGTTGTCGTCCGCGACTCCAACCACTACGGCATCGCCGGTTATTATGCCAAGATGGCTGCCGATCAGGGCCTGCTGGGCATCTCCATGACGAACACCGAGGCCCTCGTCGTGCCGACGTTCGGCAAGCAGCCGATGATGGGCACGAACCCCATCGCCGTCTCCATGCCCGGCACGCCGCATCCGTTCCATCTCGACATGGCCACGAGTGTGGTACCTGCCGGAAAGATGGAGGTCTACGCCAAGGCGGGCAAGACTCTGCCCGGCGACTGGCTCATGAATTCGGACGGCTCTCCCAGCTATGACCCGAACGATTTCCTGCGCATCCGCGCTACGAAGTCCCTCGGCGGCATTTTCCCCGTCGGCGGCGAAGGCGAGACGAACAGTGGTCACAAGGGCTACGGCCTGAGCCTGCTCGTTGAGCTGTTCTGCGGCATCCTGTCCGGCGGCCGCACGAGCAACGAGGTCCGCGTTGTGCCGAATGTCGACAAGGTCTGCCATTTCTTTATGGCCGTCGATTATTCCATCTTCGGCGACAAGGAGCAGATGGAAAAGCGCTTCAGCCAGTACCTCGAGGACATCCGCAATTCCGCGCTGGCCGACGGCCAGACCCGCATCTACACGCACGGCGACAAGGCCTATGCCCACATGGCGCGCGTGGCGGAGGAGGGCGTGAAGGTCAATGACAAGACCTATGACGAGATCGTCAAGATCTGCCAGGACCTCGGCATCGATCCCGCGGAATACCTGATCGAAAAGGCAGGCCCGCAGGCATGAGCATTTTTGAAGCCCTGCTCCAGCACGATCATGTGCCGAATTTCTACCGCGTTGAGAACACGCGCTCCGCGCCGAAGCTCGAGGACGTTGCGGCAGAGACGCGGCGCGTGATGCAGGAGAGCGGCACGTTGGAGCAGCTGAAGCCCGGCCAGAGCGTCTGCATCGCGGCAGGCTCGCGCGAGATCGCCAACATCGCGCTCATTGTCCGCACGGTCTGTGAGGTCGTGCGCGAGCATGGCGCAGAGCCGTTCATCATCCCTGCCATGGGCAGCCACGCAGGCGCGCAGGCCGAGGGACAGAAGAAAATTCTCGCCGATTTCGGCATTACCGAGGAATATACCGGCGCGCCCATCCGCTCGAGCATGGAGACGGTACAGGTCGGCGTCACAAAGCCGCACGGCTTCCCGGCGCGGATCGACCGCTATGCGGCGGAGGCGGACTGGATCATTCCCATCGGCCGCATCAAGCCCCACACGGACATCCGCGGCCCCATCCAGAGCGGCATCCTCAAGATGATCGTCATCGGCATGGGCAAGCAGTTCGGCGCGGACATCTGCCATGCCGAGGGCTTCCCGAGCATGTCGCAGAACATTGTGGAGATCGGTCTGGAGATCATCGCCAACACGAATATCCTCTGCGGTATGGCCTCCATGGAAAACGGCTATCACGAGACGTATCGCGTCGTCGCCGTCGCTCCGGACAAAATTCTGGAGACGGAAAAAGAGCTGCTGCCGGATGCGGCGGCGCAGCTCTTCGGAATTCCGTATGAAAAACTCGATCTTCTGATCGTCGACTGGATCGGCAAGAATATCAGCGGCGCGGGCATGGACCCGAACGTCACCGGCCGCTCCGCACAGAACGGCATTTCCCGGCCGTTTGCCGAGCGCATCGTCGCGCGCGATCTGACGGACGAGGCGCACCACAATGCCACGGGCATGGGCAATGCCGACGTGACGACGCGTCGCCTGTTTGACAAGATCGATATGGAGCAGACCTATCCCAACTCCCTGACCTCACGCGATATCAACGGCTTCCGCATTCCGATCGTCATGGAGAACGATGACCTTGCCATCCGCTTTGCCCTGCATACCATCACGGGTGCAAATGCCGGAAGCGGCTACCGCGCCATGTGGATCCGCGACACGAACCATGTGCAGACGTTCTATGTGACGGAGCGCCTGCTGGCGGACACGGCTGCGATGCCGTGGCTCCGCACAGACGGCGTGGCGCTGCGCCCGGTCTTCGGCGCGGACGGCTACTTTACCGGCTGGGAGAGAGCCTGATCAATACCGGCATGGGACGACGCGGCGGGGGTCCTGATAGTTGAAGAACAGGGTACCCTGGCGGTGGCCGACGCGCTCGGCGTGGACCTGTTCGCCATTGCAGATGCGCTGAATGAGGCCCCACAGGCGCTCGGCGGCCTCGGCCTTCGTCTCCGCGCCTGTCAGGACGCTGCCCGCGCAGAAATCGATGTCGTGGCTGAGCATGTCGAACGTCTCCTGATTGCCGGTCAGCTTCAGGATGGGCGCGACGGGCGTGCCGCCGACGTGGCCGCGGCCCGTATTGAACAGAACGAGGTGGCAGCCGCAGGCGATCTGGTCCAGAAGGCCGGTCGCGTCGCCGCCGAAGAAGAAGGCGGGCTCGGGCTTGTCGTCCGGGATGACGTCCAGCAGCCAGAAGCCGGGGTGCTTCGGCCGCTGCGCGATCTTCAGAACGCCCTCGATCTTACAGCCGCCCATTTTCACGACGGCGCCCATGCTCTTTTCCTCGATCGTCGTCAGACCGCCGACAAAGTTGCCCGGCGAGATGGAGTAGCGGCCGAGCCTGCGGCAGAACTCCATGGTCTTGTCATAGGTCAAGCCGACATCGCGGGCGACGTCCTCGTTCACGGCGCGGGAGACCAGATGGTCGCGCAGGCCGACGGCCTCGGCGATCTCCTCCATCATGGCCGTGCCGCCCGCGGCGGTCAGATTTTCAAAGAATTTGCCGATGACGGCGTTTCCGGCGATGCCGGACGTGAAGTCCGAGCCGCCGCACTTTGCGCCGATGATCAGCTCCTGCGCATACATCGGCGCACGGGGGCCTGCCTCGATCTTTTCCAGCATCTCGCCGACGAGCCTGCAGCCGAGCGCGATGCCCGCCTCCGTGCCGCCGACCTTCTGCAGGTAAAACGCCTCTGCCGGGCGGCCGTGGGCCCGCGCGAAGTCGCGGATGCGGTCCGGCTCGATATATTCGCAGCCGTGGCCGACGATGAGCACGGCGCCGACGTTCGGATGGACGCAGTAGGCCAGCATGCGCTGCACGACGGCCTGATTGTCCAGGCACGCGAGCGAGCCGGTGACGTCGACGTCCCTGTGCTGCGCCTGAAAATGCGCCGCGATGGACTCCGCGACGTGCTTGCTGCACTCCACGGTGTAGAGCACGAGGACCTTGTTTCGGATGCCCTTGCCGCCGTCCGGGCGGAGCCAGGCCTGGCAGATCGGTGTTGCTTCCATGGCGTTTTCCTCCTCAGTACAGTTCATAGACGACGTCCTCCGGCAGGGCGGTCTCGGCGTCCAGCGTCGAGGCGCGCTCGTCAAAGTCGCTGCGCATGTTGTGCAGGTGCACATGCTCGCCGGGGACGATGTCCTGCGTGGCCGTGCCGATGCGCGCGCCGTATTTGATCACGGGATCGCCTGCCCGCAGGGCCCGCAGGGCGAATTTGTGACCGAAGGGGATGTGCTCGACGGCCGTGACGTGCCCGTCACCGGGTTCCCCGAGCAGGCGGATCGCGCCCGGCTCGATCTCGCCGAGTGCTGTGCCGACGCTGTCCGTCGCGTAGACGATATAGCCGGCCTGATTTGTCATGATCTGAAGCCCTCCTGAAGCTTTTGCAGGACCCGCCCGACGGCGGAGCTGCATATTTTGAATAAAATTCGCTTGACATTTCTGAATTGATGCGTTAATATGATTACAGAAGAACATAGAATATTATGCAATGCAAAATGTCAAGTAATGTGCAGTTAACTGCGAGAGCTGGCAAACGAGAGAGGAGCGGGCGAATATGATGATCCCCATCGACAAGATGTCAACCACCGACAAGGTGATCGAAAGCATCCGAAGCTACATTCAGGAGCCGGGCAGAAATCCCGGCGAAAAGCTGCCCACGGAAAATGAACTGGGCAAGCAGCTCGGCGTCGGCCGTTCGTCTATCCGCGAGGCGCTGCGCGTGCTGCAGACGATGGGCTATGTAACGATCGTCCACGGCAAGGGCGCGTTCATCAAGGCGTGCCAGCCCAGCAGCGAGGAGGCCGAGCGCTGGTTTGAGGGCAATATCTTTGCCCTGCGCGATATCTACATGGTGCGCGAGGCACTTGAGCCGCTCGTGGCCCGGGAGGCCGCACGGCATATTACGGAGGAAGCGCTCGCGGAGCTGCGGCAGATCGTCGACCAGACGGCGCATGCTGCGGCGCTGCCGCCGGAGGATGCCAACGCGAACCTCATGGCCCAGCTCGACGAGAAGTTCCATGAGAAGATCTGCGAAAGCACGAACAACCCGTTCCTCGTCTCGCTGTACAAGCAGTTCATTCCCGCCCTGCACACCTACCGGCTGAATTCGTTTGCCATTCTGAAGAACTGCTCGAACGTGGTCGAGCCACACCGCCGCATCATGGAGGCGCTGGCCCAGCATGATGCCGAGGCGGCCGATCTGGAGATGCGGCAGCATATGCGCATCTCGAAGAACGACACCCGCGAGGCGGCGCGCAACGCCGGAATGGACGCGCAGTTCTGAGAAGCAGGGGAGACATCAGACAAAATTTTGTCAGTTCCCACAAAAACATCCTATCAGAAATTCCACGGGTTGTCAATGATTTTGTTGTCATACAATCAGTTGACATACAATTTCACCGTTGACATCATCCAAATTCTCTGCTATGATGAGACCATCTTGCAGAGAGAAGGGATTCTATGCTGGGCAATATCCTGTCGACTGGCGAGCAGGTCCTCATCCTTGTTGTCCTGCTGGCTGTCGGATTCCTGTGCGGAAAGATCCGCATTTTCAACGACCAGAGCATTTCCCACCTTTCGGCCTTTGCGCTGAAGATCGTCGGTCCCTGCGCCATCGTCGAGTCGTTCTGCCGCCAGTTTGACAGCGCCATGCTGCGCGCCATGGGCATCGTTGCCCTGCTGGCCTTTGCAGCGCACGCGCTGTATGCCGCGTTTGCCTATGTCTGCATCCGCGGCGGTAAGGAGCCGACCCGCCGCGTTCTGCGCTACGGCACCGTGTTTGCCAATTGCGGCTACATGGGCCTGCCGCTGCAGCAGGTCCTGTTCGGCGCGGACGGCGTGTTCTACGGGGCAACGTGGATCGGCGTGTATAACCTCGTGGCGTGGTCCTTCGGCCTCGTGCTCATGAGCGGCGACCGCAGGCAGATCTCGTTCAAAAAGCTGCTGCTGAACCCCGGCATCCTCGCCGTGCTGACCGGCATTGTGATCTTTGTGTGCTCCATCGAGCTGCCGACGATCATCCTGCAGCCCATCCACTATTTCAGCGCCCTGAACGTGCCCGTTCCCATGGTCATCAGCGGCTACTATCTCTCGAAAGCCGACTTGCGCACCATCTGGAAGCACGCGAATTACTACATCACCATCGCCCTGCGTCTTGCCGTCATCCCGCTGTGCAGCATCGGGCTGATGTTCCTGCTGCAGAAGGCGTTCCGGCTGGACGGTATGCTGCTGGCGGCCTGCATCGTGGATATCGCGGCCCCCGTCGCCGCCGCCACGACGATGTTCTCGACCCTGTTCCGGCAGGACAGCGAGACGGCGGCCAACCTTGTGTCCATCAGCACGCTGCTGTCGGTCCTGACGCTGCCGATCATGGTGGCCTTAGCGCAAAGCGTCTTTTTGTAGTCACCTCTCTTGCCGATATGCCGATATTGAGTCAGAGGTTCCTTGACTGGAACAACGATAACGATGTAGCAAAGCAATATAACTTGCATGAAATTTAATAGACTGATCAAAAAGAAAAGGAGAAGTTTATCATGGATTACGCAAAAGAGTCTCTGAAGCTCCACGAGCAGTGGAAGGGCAAGATCGAAGTCGTCGCTACCGTGCCGGTCTCGACGAAGGACGACCTGAGCCTGGCCTACACCCCCGGCGTTGCACAGCCCTGTCTGGAGATCCAGAAGGACATCAACAAGTCCTATGAGCTGACCCGCCGCCACAACCTCTGCGCCGTCATCACCGACGGTACTGCCGTCCTCGGCCTGGGCGACATCGGCCCGGAGGCCGGTATGCCCGTCATGGAGGGCAAGTGCGTCCTGTTCAAGGCGTTCGGCGGCGTTGACGCCTTCCCTCTGTGCGTGAAGACGAAGAACGTCGACGAGTTCGTCGAGACCGTTTACAACATCTCCGGCAGCTTCGGCGGCATCAACCTGGAGGATATCTCCGCGCCCCGCTGCTTCGAGATCGAGCGCAAGCTGAAGGAAAAGTGCGACATCCCCATCTTCCATGACGATCAGCACGGCACCGCTGTCATCACCCTCGCCGGCCTGACGAACGCGCTGAAGGTCGTCGGCAAGAAGAAGGAGGACGTCAAGGTCGTCACCTCCGGCGCAGGCGCTGCCGCCATCTCCATTGTGAAGCTGCTGCTGTCCGCTGGCTTCAAGAACATCACCATGTGCGACCGCAAGGGTGCGATCTATGCCGGCCGCGACGGCCTGAACTGGATCAAGGAAGAAATGGCCCAGGTCACGAACCTGGAAAAGAAGGCCGGCCCGCTGTCCGAGCAGCTCAAGGGCGCCGACGTGTTCATCGGCGTTTCCGCTCCCGGCATGGTCACGAAGGAAATGGTCCAGACCATGAACGAGAAGGCCATCATCTTTGCCTGCGCGAACCCGACGCCGGAGATCTTCCCGGACGAAGCAAAGGCGGGCGGCGCTGCCGTCGTTTCCACCGGCCGCAGCGACTATCCGAACCAGATCAACAACGTTCTGGC
>OKTW01000325.1_pt1 | contig 28675 bp, 27 predicted proteins | sample 1606371 | NCBI WGS metagenome assembly OKTW01 (sample SAMEA3879568, study PRJEB24766) | human gut metagenome | biome: human-associated habitat; feature: feces | place: USA | collected 1985/1987
CAGTGAGCTGCTGCCGCCGTATCTGCCGGACCGGCTGGAATCCGGCACGCCGAATCTGCCGGGCATCTACGGTCTGCGCGCCGCGCTGGCCTTTGTGGAGCAGCAGGGCGTCGAGCGCCTGCGCCGCCATGAGCTGGCGCTGTGCGAGCGCTTTCTGGACGGCATCGCGCCGCTTTCCGGCGTCCGCCTGTGCGGCACGCGGGAGCCCGGCCGCCGCGTGGGCGTCATCTCCGTGGACCTGCCGGGCCGGGACAATGCCGAGGCGGCGTTCCGGCTGGAGCAGGAGTTCGGCATTCTGACGCGCTGCGGCCTGCACTGCGCCCCTGCGGCGCACCGTTCCCTCGGGACGTTCCCGCAGGGAACCATCCGCTTCTCGCTCGGCTTTGCGAATACCGAGCAGGATGTCGACGCCGCCGTTGCGGCCCTGCGGGCGATCAGCGCAGGCTGATCCTCGGGCCGCCGTTGTAGGCCTCGACCACGCCGATGCGCTGCGCGCTCGGCACGGCCCCGCGCAGCTCGCGCAGCAGGGCATCGGCATCCTCCGGCGCAGCGGCGATGAGCAGGCCGCCGGATGTCTGCGGATCATAGAGCATGTCCTGCACGGCAAGCTCCGTGCTGCCGGGATCGACGGCCGCCTCGGCATAGTGCCGGTTGCGGTACATTCCGGCGGGCAGGATGCCGTCGCGCGCGAATTCGAGCGCCTCGGGGATCAGGTCGATCTCGCCGGGGAAGAGCGTCAGATGTGTGTCGCTGCCCTGCGCCATCTCAAAGGCGTGGCCCAGCAGGCCAAAGCCCGTCACATCCGTGCAGGCGTGCACGGCATAGTGCACCATGCAGTCGCGCGCGGCCTTGTTCAGCGTCGTCATCAGGCGGTGCGCCAGCGCCATGGCCTCCGGCGAGGCCAGCCCGGCCTTTGCGGCCGTTGTGAGCACGCCGATGCCGATGGGCTTCGTCAGCAGCAGCACGTCGCCGGGGCGGGCGGCGGAGTTGGTCAGCAGCTTTTTCGGATGCACGAAGCCTGTGACGGCCAGGCCGTATTTCGGCTCCGGATCGAGGATGCTGTGGCCGCCCGTGATGATGACACCCGCCTCATAGGCCTTGTCGTAGCCGCCGCGCAGCAGCTGGTGCACGGCTTCCTTCGGCATGGATTCCGGGATGCACAGCAGGTTCAGCGCCAGCTTCGGCTCGCCGCCCATGGCGTAGACGTCCGAAAGTGCGTTCGTCGCGGCGATCTGCCCGAAGAGATACGGGTCGTCCGCGATTGGCGGGAAGAAGTCCACGGTCTGCACAAGTGCCAGCTCGTCCGTGACCTGATAGACGGAGGCATCGTCGCTCTTGTCAAAGCCGACAAGCAGCCGGGGATCGCTGTGGACCTTCAGGCCGCCCAGAAGCTGCGCCAGTACGCCCGCACCGACCTTTGCGCCGCAGCCCGCGCACGAGGCGAGCTTCGTGAGCTGAATACTCTGTTCTGCCATGGTCAAAACCCTCACATTCGAAATATTTTTTTCAGAATAACGATAGCCGCAGCGCACCGTTTGGCAGCGCCGCGCTCTGGAAAGGAGTTCTTATGAAAGAAAACAAAAAACTCATCAGCGAGATCCTTGCGGATGTCCGCCACGATATGACGGACGAGGAGATCCTGAACCTGCTGGCCTCGAGCCGCGTTTCTGTGAACCCGGAGAAGGAGTCCGGCAAGCTGACCTCGCTCGGCCAGCGCGCGGCGGACAGCATCGCAAAATTTGCCGGAAGCTGGGCATTCATTTTTTCGTTCACGGGCGTACTGCTGGCGTGGATGATCCTCAATGTCCTGCTGGCTGCAAAGGCATTCGACCCCTATCCGTTCATTCTGCTGAATCTGGTGCTGTCCTGCGTGGCTGCCATTCAGGCTCCGCTTATTATGATGAGCCAGAACCGGCAGGAGGAAAAGGACCGCGCGCGTGCGGAGAATGACTATAAGGTCAATCTGAAGACGGAGATTATGATCGAAGCACTGCACGATAAGCTCAACCGCATCCTTGCCCGCGAGGAGCTCCTGCTGCAGGTGCAGAAGGAGGAGCATGCACCGCATTACGAGAAGCCGGAGCCTAAAGAGAATTAACGGGTCAGCTCTCGCAGGACGTCCAGTACCAGCGCGGCCGAAACGGCTGAGGCGCGGGCGCAGTTTTCCTCAAACGTCCCGATGCCGCTGTGATCCGCCGTGTCCGTCACGGAGCGGATGGCCGCAAAGGGAACACGGTTTACATAACACACATGCGCCATGGCGGCTGTCTCCATGTCGACCGTCAGCGGGGCAAAGCGCGCATTGATCTCTGCGCGGCCCTCGTCCGTGATGAAGGCCTCGCCCGTCACCGTCCTGCCGAAGTGGACGCGGCCGGGGGCTCTTTCCGCGGCACGCCTGCAGGCTGCGAGCAGGTCGGGATCGGAGGCGAACCACACGGACGGCAGATGGGGGTGCGACTCCGTCAGGATCGCCTCTGCCACGTCATGATAGGCGCATTCCGTCGTCACGGCCGTTTCGAACAGGCCGAGCGCGGGGGACATGCCGCCCGCCGTCCCGGCGTTGAGGACGAAATCCGGCGAGATGGTGTCGAGCACGGTCTGCACGGCCAGCGCCGCGTTGACCTTGCACATGCCGGTCGCGGCGAGCACCATCTGCAGGCCGCAGATCCGGCCGATGTGCAGCGTGAGCATGGCGCGTGAAAGGCGCTGCTCCTCCGCCAGATGGGGCAGGAAGGGCGCAAGCTCCTCTTCTGCCGCGCAGAGGATCGCACCGCAGCGCGGGTCGTGTTGCATGTTCTGCATCTCCCTTTTGTCGTTTTCTCCATTCTATCGTATTTTTCGATGAAAAACAAGTCATAAAATCGGGAGCCGTCCGAGATGTTGCAGTCTGGTAAGGTGATCATTTCAAAACACTGAAAATGGTATTTGCAAAGGCGAGCAATAAGACTCTGACTCAAAGGTCAGAATCTTATTGTTATCTATATTACAAAGAAATGGACTGGCCGGCGGCAGGATTGGAGTATGATTCACGTGCAGTTGGCTGTGTACTTTGCCGACCGCATGCCGGACTGACCGGCTGCACATCGGTATGTCAAGGTCTGTGCGGTGCGACAGCACCGTTCCGATGAACGGAGGCTGACGCCTCCGCCCTTGACATATCCTCGAAGCGCTGTTATTTTATAGGCAAGGCGGAAGCAGCATGCGCTGCTCCCGCCTTAAAATTATTTTGCTCTATTTGTACCACAATTCAGCGTTTACATAGAATTTGGAATTGATCCTCGTGGCTGATTTTAGGACCTCTTTCTACCAGAAGGTGTCCAACTTGCACTTACAATTTGCGTTTTTCTTTCCACCAAATCAATAGCAATGTGCTGCCATCTGCTATCGGTGTTTAATCATTCACCAAGCAATTGCCAGGTATGTATCTACCGTCCGCTAAGAACAGCATATGGTGGCAGTGGCTCTCCAATTAATGGCAAGGCATAGGTGCGGAACTCATCCGTTATTCCATTGCGTCCCTGATTGATCCATTCTAATGGGAACTTTCTTTCCAGATTTGCGACATTTTCCAAAGGTACTTCTGTCAAAGACCAAGCATAAGGATGATCGCTGTCGCGACGAATAGCCGCCATAAGGCCAGTGTGACCAGAAAAAGCAAGCCGAACTGCATGACGTCCAACCGCAATTGCTTCTTCGCGATCCTGAGCAGACTGCATAATCATGGAGCATCGTCCAAGGAAGCCGTGGCGTTCCGCTCGCGCCCGTACTCCAAGCCGTGCAGTGACTTTATCGCAAAGGGCTTGTGCGGCTCCGCCAGCCAGCTTATGGCCAAAGCCGTCAACAATTCCAAGATCTGCAATCATTTTTCCGTTTTCGTCAGCTAGACCCTCACTGACAACAATTAGAATTTCTCGTTGTTTATGCAGCAGATTGTCCACATCCGCGAGGAAAGCATTCTCATCAAAAGCATATTCCGGCAGATAAACAAGCTGTGCGCAAGGTTTTCCATCATAGTCCGGAATACTTCCGGCCGCGGTAAGCCACCCTGCATTGCGCCCCATAGTCTCCATAATGGTAACATACATTGGCATAGCTCGGACTTCCATCCAGAGATCTCGCGTATTGTTTGCTATAAATCTTGCGGCACTTCCATATCCAGGGCAATGATCTGTGAGCGCAAGATCGTTGTCGATGGTTTTTGGAATGCCGATCACGGGGAGGTCGTACCCGCTGGCCTCGGCCAGCTTTGCGATCTTGTTGCAGGTGTCCATCGAGTCGTTGCCGCCGTTGTAGAAGAAGCAGCCGATGTCGTGCTTTTTCAGGACTTCGAGAATACGTGGATAGTCGGCATCAGTTAGCTTCCGTCGGCAGGAGCCAATAGCAGAAGCAGGTGTATAGGGAAGCAGCAAAAGCTGCTTCTGATCCTGCGAAGACAGTTCAATTAACTCATCGTTTAAAACGCCCTCAACGCCGTGGATTGCTCCAAAAACCTTTCCAGAGCTTGATTGCCGCATTGCCTCATCAATCACGCCGAAGAGGGAAGCGTTGATCACGGTGGTAGGGCCACCGCCGTGCGCGACTAAAATATTACGTTTCATATTGAAGCCTCCGGCTCATTTATTTTGTAGTGTCAAAGAGGGACATTTTGTCGGAAATGATCTTCCGGGCGTGCGCCTGCGCGCTCTGGTAGGCCTTGTAAATATCCTTGGAGTTGACCTCAAGGCCGAAGCCCTCCAGAAATGCCAGTCGAACCTCCGTCGCGACGTTGATCTTACGGATGCCCATCACGATAGCCTTGCGGATCATGTCGTCCGGGATACCGGAGCCACCGTGCAGAACGAGCGCCGGGCCGCCCAATGCCGCGACCTGCTCCAGACGGTCAAAGGCGAGGTTCGGCGTGCTCTTATAGATGCCGTGGGCGTTTCCGATGCCGATGGCGAGTGCCTCGACCGTGACCTCCTCCAGAAAACACCGTGCATCGTCCACGTTGACCAGATTTGCCTTGGCGGTCATGCCGTCCTCGGTGCCGCCGATTGCGCCGAGCTCAGCCTCGACGGAAACGCCGACGGTGTGCGCTGCGCGAGTCACTTCCTTCGTTACGCGGATATTTTCCTTCAGAGGCAGGCGGGATCCATCGATCATCACGGAAGTGAAGCCATTTCGCAGGCATTGGATTACCTGTTCATAGGATGCGCCATGATCCAGATGTAAAACCAATTGTGCATTTGTACTGTTTGCAATCTGGCGGCAGATGCTTGCAATTTTTTCCAATTTGTTGTACTTGAAAGTGTTTTGCCCTACCATCATGATTGCCGGAAGTTGCTTTTCTTCTGCAACGGAAGCGATCTCCTCTGCCACTTCAAGAGTGTCCACGGTGAAAGCAGCAATCGCAATTTTTTTCTCCTCCGCAACCTTCAAAACATCCTGCATCGTTACAAGCGCCATGATTGTTCCTCCTGTTTAATTATTATAAATTTTTTAGTGTTGGTTGTAAATATTGAAAAGTCGTCGAAGCAAACGTCTACGGTTCAAAGACTCCGTTTTCCGTTCTTTATTAGCTTTATCTGTTTCTCCTTTAGATTCTCGCCACGCCGGAAGCGCGGGCAGCCTGTGCTACCGCTGCGGCCACAGCCTTGCCGACGCGCGGGTCAAAGGCCTTCGGGATGATATACTCCGCGCTCAGCTCCTCCTCGGAAACAAGCTCTGCCAGCGCACGCGCCGCAGCCATCTTCATTTCCTCGTTAATGTCGGAGGCGCGGACGTCGAAGGTGCCGCGGAAAATGCCGGGGAAAGCCAGCACGTTATTGATTTGGTTGGGGAAATCGGAACGGCCTGTGGCGATGACGGCCGCGCCGCCGGCCTTGGCCTCCTCCGGCATAATCTCCGGCGTCGGATTGGCGCAAGCGAAGATAATCGGATTGGGAGCCATGGTCTTGACCATCTCTGTCGTAACCGTACCGGGAGCCGAAACACCAATGAACACATCCGCCCCACGGATGACATCCGCAAGCTTGCCGGTTTCTTTTTGCCGATTGGTGACAAGTGCCATTTCCTGCTTGATCCAACTGAGATTCTCTCGTCCCTCATAAATTGCACCGCTGCGATCGGTCATAACAATATTTATGAAGCCAGCCGAAAGCAGCAGCTTCGTGATAGAGATCGCCGCAGCACCCGCGCCAGAGGTAACAATCTTCACGTCCTCGCGCTTTTTGCCGACAACCTTCAGCGCGTTGGTCAGACCGGCGAGCGTGATGACGGCTGTACCGTGCTGGTCGTCATGGAAGATGGGGATGTCGCAGCGTTCCTTGAGCTTGCGCTCGATCTCAAAGCAGCGCGGTGCAGCGATATCCTCCAGATTGATGCCGCCGAAGGAGCCGGAGATCAGCACCACAGCATTGACAAATTCGTCTACGTCTTTGGTCTTGACACAGAGCGGGAAGGCGTCTACCCCGCCAAAAGCCTTAAACAGCACGCATTTACCCTCCATGACGGGCATACCGGCCTCCGGGCCGATGTCGCCTAGACCCAGCACAGCCGATCCGTCGGTAATGACAGCGCAAAGATTGTGGCGGCGGGTCAAGTCATAGGAGAGGTTGACATCCTTCTGGATTTCGAGGCAGGGCTGCGCGACGCCGGGCGTGTAGGCAAGAGATAGGTCGTCCTTGGTTGCAACAGGAACTGTCGCGATCACTTCGATCTTTCCCTTCCATTTTTCATGAAGTCTGAGAGATTCTTCTGCATAATTCATAATAATACTCCTTTAAGGTTGTACAACTGGCAGCGTTGAACCGCCATATGGCATGGCAAGAACGCTGGCAGTAGGCCCTAGCTTTTTATACGCTGCATCCAACGCGGCCTGCACTGAGGAAAATGGCGTCAGGAAGCATTTGCGAACAAGTTCGTCCGGCATCTCTGAGACGAGATAAATATCCGCATGCTCCAAAACCATAGCAATGGCTGCCGCTTTGTGTCCGCCCAACTGGAAGTGTTTTTTCACACGCTCGGTAAGATCTGAGGGGTTGTCCGCCTCCTGAATCCACTGTTCAAACACATCTTCCCCCAGTCCCTCTCGGCAGGAACCGATAACGATGATCACGCCGCCGTCGCGCACGGCATGCTTGGCGTTGTCCAGCGCCTTCTGCGTCTGGTAGAGGTTCAAGTCCTTTGGTGCGCCGCCCTGGCTGACCAGCACGATGTCCGCGCGCTCAGAAATTGGCTTTTGATACAGCGCGTCGAGGAAGGCACAGCCTGCTCGGTGCGCTTTGACCGCATCTCCCGCGACGGCACGGATGATATTCTTATGCTCATCGAGTATAACGTTGACAATGTAGTCGATGCCGAGTATTCTCCCGGCCTGCTCAATGTCCTCACGGATCGGGTTGCCGTCGAGCTTTCCTGCATGCGCTTCCGGGCAGATCATCATGCGGTGGTTGCACTGAATGGCTTCGCGGGTGGAAACGCCGGGCATGATACTCTTTGCGCCGCCGGAATACCCTGCAAAGTAATGATACTCAATGTTGGCAAGGCAGATCACGCGGTCTGCTTCGGCTACGGGACGGAAAATATCCACAGATGTCCCGGCATCCGTCGTACCAAGGTGTACACAGTCATCCGGATCGGAATCCACACAGCGCAGTTCTTTCCACCCTCGTTCACCGGCCAGATGGCGCTGCTCCTCCGGGGTGTGGCGGCGATGGCAGCCCAGTGCGAAGATAAGCGTTATATCCTCTCTTTTTATGTCCGCAGCATAGAGGCGATCGAGCAGCGGCGGCAAAATCTTCCACGTCGGACAGGGGCGAGTAATATCTGAAGTGACGATTGCAATTTTCTCGTTGAGGCGTACAACCTGCTCGATCGGAGGCGCACCGATGGGTGCGTCCAAGGCAGCGCGGACTGCATCCTCGCCAGTCAGGCCGGGTGGTGGCTCATTCGCGTGCAGGATTCCGGCAAGGCGGTCGTCGCAAACCTCCACGCTCTGCGTACCGGTACCAAAGCCAAACTCAAGTCTCATTTTTTCTCCTCCACGGTCGCGCCGTGGCGCAGGGCCTTGACGACCGGCAGCTCCTCACCCGTCAGGAAGCGGATCAGTGCGCCGCCGCCGGTGCAGATATAGTCGATTTGCTCGGTTTGGCCGTATTTGGTCGTTGCCGTGATGCTATCGCCGCCGCCGACGACGGTATATGCCTTTGCTGCGCCGAGGGCAAGCCAGACGGTTTTGGTACCGAGCTCTGTCGTCTCCTGTTCAAAGACACCCATGGGGCCGTTGACGAACACGGTCGCGGAGCTTTCGATCAGGCGGCGGTAATTCTCGGCGGTTTTTGAGCCGATGTCCAGAGAGCCGATATCTGTGGGAATGCTGCCGACTGCCGCTTCGCGGCGTTCGCCATTTTCCAGCCATGCCAGATCCTCCGGCAGAACGATGCGGTCGGCGTACTTTTCAAGTAGGACTTTGGCAACGTCTATGTATTCGCCATAGTTGGACTTATAAATGAAGTCGAGGCTTCCTTTGCCGATCTCCGCTCCCTTGGCAGCCAGCAGAATGTTGCCAACCAAGCCGCCGGTCAGCACGCGGTCCGCCGCCCCGCCCTTGAGAACGGTTTCAAGCATCAGGAAGGCATCGGAAATCTTCGCGCCGCCGAGTACGAACGTGCACGGACGCGAGGGTGATTCCATCAGCTCAGAGATGACACAGTACTCTTTTTCAAACAACCGGCCCATAGCGGAAGGCAGCACCTGTTCGAAGCCGCACAGACTGGGCTGATCTCGGTGTGCGGCAGCAAATGCGTCACAGATATAAAGGTCGGCCAGCGGCGCGAGCTTGCGCACGACCACGGTCTGCGCCTGCTGTTCGTGCGTGAGCTTGAGTTTCAGCTCAAAGAGAGTCTGCTCCTCGGCCATATAGCGCACATTCTCCAGCAGCAGAATTTCGCCGTCCTGCAAACTGCGCACAGCCTCCTGCGCAGCAGGGCCGCAAACATCCTCGACGAACTGCACGGGTCTTCCGAGCAATTCTTCTAGCACTGCGCAGTGCGGGCGCAGGGTATAGTAGTTTTTATATTCGATGTCGCTTCCCTGGTGGGCAAGCAGCACGACGTGCGCTCCCTTATCCGAAAGCTCGCGGATGGTGGGAACGCAGGCGCGGATGCGAGTTGTAGAGCGCAGCGTCCCGGTCGCCCGATCCACAGGTTGGTTGATGTCCACGCGGCAGAGCACGGTTTTCCCGTGGAAGTCAAATTCATCCAGTGTTTTGATTCCAAATCTCATGCAGTCGACCACTCCTATGATTTTGTTATATTTGTGTTATTTGAATTATTAAATTTGTTAACTATTCGCACAATTACAAAATTACTATAGCAGGATTGCTGGCAATTGTCAAGAAAATATCCTGAATTATCGAAGCAAATATTCAATAGCAAAAAACATAACAATATTATACAGAATGTTGACAAGCGGGAGAAAATAAGTTATTATTATTTTAACAGAAAGTATCATTGAAATAAATCAACGTTAAGTGGAGATAGCATTATCGACCCACGAGGAAAGGAAGAGAGTTCTATGAAAGAGAGCCGGAGAAAGCAAATCGAAAGCCTGCTGGCTGAGCGGAGAAGCATCAGTATGTACGAGCTGTGCGAGGCGCTGAATGTATCTATGAATACGGTGCGCGCGGATGTCAGCAGCCTTGTGCGCGAGGGTGTCGTTGAAAAGGTATACGGCGGTATTGTGCTCAAGCAGCCCGAGGAGATACCGCTCTATGAGCGGCGCAGCCAGCAGGGAACGGACTGCAAGTGCAGGATTGCAAAAATGGCGGAGCAGCTGATTGAAGACGGAGATATCGTTTTCATTGATTCCGGCACAACGACGATGCGTCTGCTGGATTATCTGGACCCGGCCAAGAAGATCACCATCGTGACGGCCAATGTTTCCGTCTTACAGCGCGCGCAGAATATGACAAACGTCAATGCAATGATTCTTCCCGGACTTTATGATATGCGGACAAACGCAATGCTGGACAACAGTACCGTCGAATATTTGTGCCGTTTTCAGCATAATAAGGGATTTTTTGGCGTTTCTTCGCTGACGACCACAGGCGGTCTCGGCGTTTCCAACTGGCAGGAATATGAGGTCAAGCGCACGGCGGTCGCGCGCTGTCAGAAGTCCTATCTGCTGGTCGATTCGACCAAATACGGGAAAACGGCGCTGCTTTCCTACGGCGTGCTGGAGCAGATGCAGTCGGTAATCACTGATCACGGGATGCCTCAGGAGTTCATCGCGCTGTGCCGCCAGAAGAAGGTCACAGTGGAGCAGGTCTGATCCGGACGCGGCAACCTTTGGGAAAAATGAACAAAAACGAATCGCGGGCGCCCCATCCTCCGGCAGCTTTTCACAGAAAGCGGAAAGCTGCCGGATCGTTTTTCCTGCAGAGGGCGCAGCGTTTTCAACGAGGAGTTGGCACAATTGCATAAAGAACAGTAGTTTTCTTTGTAAGTTTTTCACAGAGGGGCTGATAAATTACAAGACTTCTCGCGCATTTTGGATAGATTGCACAAAGAAGGCCGCAAGGTACTGAGAAACATTGCAAAAACATTACAATATCTTGTTGACTTTTTTGCAACAATATGGTATGTTTTTGTAAGGTCATAGAAAAAGCGCTGATTCACGCCTCAAAAAAAAAACTGAATCAGCGGCAGACAAATTTTATAGCGCCGAACCGAAAGCACAGTTGCAGGTCGGCAAGGAGGACGTTATGAGAAAGATTAGAGTCGGTGTTGCCGGCTACGGCACAATTGGTCAGCGCTTGGCCGATGGCGTTGCGCTGCAGGAAGACATGGAGCTGGTCGGCATCGCAGATCTTGCCCCCACGCTTTCGCTTCAGGCGCTGCGCGAACGCGGTATGATCGGTGAGAACGGCGTGAAGTACAACCTGTATCTGGTCGACGGCGCGAATGAAGCCGCCTTCCGCGAAAAGAACATTCCGGTTGCCGGCAGCTTTGCAGACCTCTGCCAAAACGTGGATATCATGCTGGACTCCGCGCCTGGCGGTGTCGGTGCACAGAACAAAAAGAACTATTATGAAAAGTACGGTGTGAAAGCTATTTTCCAGGGCGGTGAGAGCAACGCCGTGGCGGATGTTTTTTTCCATGGCTATGCGAATTATGAAAAGGGAGTTGGACAGGATTATCTGAAGTTGACCTCCTGCAATACGACGGGTCTGATCCGTACCGTTGACTGCCTTGACCGTGCGTTCGGTATTGAAAAGGTGGCCATCACGATTATTCGTCGTGTAGCAGACCCCGGCGATTATCATCGTGGTCTAACCAATGCGCTCCAAATGGAAAAAGCGCCTACCCATCAGGCTCTGGATCTCATGACCATCATGCCGCATGTTAATGCGACGGGTATTTTGGTGCACACCCCTGTAACGCACGGTCACATCATCACCGTTCTTGCGACGGCAAAAAATGGCAAAAAGCTTACCAAGGAGATGGCCTTGGAGGCTTTCCGCAAGCATCCTCGTATTCGCACAGTCACTCTCGCTGAAGGGTTTAAGGGGAATGCATCTTTCTTTAAGTATGCTAGGGATCTCGGAAACCGCCGCGGAGACATGTACGAGATCGGCCTGTGGGAAGATTCCATTGTGGAGTCCGGTAACGACATCATGTATGCCTTTAATGTTCCTCAGGAGTCCATTACAATTCCAGAAACCATGGACGCCATCCGTGCGGCAACCGGCTTACAAACGACCCGTGAGGAAGGCACTGTCATGACCAACAAGTATTTGCGCATCGGAGCGTTTAAGCGCTGAGTCCCTCATGCACAAACGGCGATAAGCTGTTGCAAAATATACAACAAAATGGAAAGGACCAAAAAAATGAAAAAGTTATTTGCGATTCTCCTAGTTGTTGCCATGCTGCTGGCTCTGGCCGGTTGCGCAGGCGGCGAAACCTCCAGCGACAATCCCTCAAATAACAGTAATGCCTCCGTCTCCTCCTCTGATGCAGATCCCATTCGTATCGGCATCTGGACATCTTTGACCGGCGCTTCTGCAATTGAAGGCGAACTGATTGAAAACGGCGCGCGCCTTGCCGCCGCACAGTGGAACGCCAAGGGCGGCATCAATGGCCGTCAGATCGAATTCGTCGTTTACGACGACCAGTCCACCACAGAGGGCGCAGTCACCGCAACCACCCGTCTGATCGAAAACGATAAGGTCGATGCGATTATTGGCTCCAACCTCTCCAACTCGATCGTTGCGACCGCCAGCCTGATCGAAGAAGCGGGCATTCCCTTCGTCGGCAGCGGCACCGGCACGGCATGGACAAAGTGCGGCTACCACTACATTTTCCGAGGCACAGTTGTCAATTCCTTCATGAATGAGGGATTTGTCCGGGTTGCCGCTGAGGAAATGGGCGTGAAAAACGCTGCTTTCATTTGGGTCGAAACCGAAAACGGGCAGACTGCCTGCGCTGATATCAAAGAATACTGTAATAAATATGGTGTAAACATTGCTTACGAAGGTACCTATCAGAGTTCTGATACTGACTTCACTGCTCAGGTCACCAATACAATCAAAGCAAATCCTGATGGCGTTATGCTCTTTGGCCTTGCGAATGAGCTTTCTCTGATTGTCAAGCAGCTTCGTCAAGCCGGTTATAATGGCTACATTTATATGGCCGAGGCCGGTGCTTCCGTAGACCTGATTGATGTTGCCGGTTCCGCTGCGGATGGTATCATCTTCACCGCTGCATATGTTGTTCCGCCCGAACCTTCAAAGGCAACCTCCGAGCTCATGAAGGAAATGCTTGAAGCTTATGTCGATATGTACGGCGAAATGCCGGCTACAGACGTTGCATTTCGTGTCTATGATGGTGCAAACCTGCTGTTCACTGCGTTTGAAAATGCTGCGGATATGAACGACAAAGACTCCGTTCGCGATGCATTCTATAACATCAAAGGTTATGAAGGTATCGCAGGAACATTTGATTATTCCGCGAAGGACGGTGACGGTCTCTCCGGCTGCAACGTTTATATGATCATCGGTGGCGAGTACTACGCTTTCGACAAAGCCACGCTTGAGAAAGAAGTTCCCGTGAAGTAAATCTCCATTATCAACACCGTTTGCCAAAGCAAAGGGGGAAGGCATTCGCTCCGGATGCCTTCTCCCGCATTAAAATCATATCGTAAAAGCGGAGGATGTGTATTATTATGATTGTAAGACTAATAATCGGTGCGCTGATGATCGGCGCGGTTTACAGCGTCGTTGGCATTGGGTACAGCGTTATTTATAGAGCCTCCGGCCTAATGTCGCTCTGCCAAGGCGATATGCTGATGTTTGGCGCATTTCTGGGTCTCTTCTTTAATAAATCCCTTGGCCTTCCCTTCCCTATTGCATTGCTGTTTACCACAGTACTCATGTTCTTATTGGGTATGGGAATTCAAAAATTCCTTGTAATCCCGCTATTGAAAAAGGCATCTGGATTTGCTTCGGTCATTCTGTGCACCTTGGCACTCTCTTACGTCCTGCAAAACACCGCTCTGATTGGTTGGGGAGCTAGAATGTTCCAGTTTCCCTCTATCTTTAAGACCAACTCCATTAATATCTTTGGAATCGGCGTTGCGCCGGAGAACGCACTGGTCCTCGGTGCAGCGATTCTCGTCATGATTATTCTTCATCTTTTTATGACGAAAACAAAATTTGGCACCGCCATGCGCGCTGCTGCGCTGGATGAAACAGCCGCCAGCGCTGTCGGCATTAACGTTGGCGTCACCAAAGGGGTCGCTTGGGGCATTGCCTCAGGACTTGCGGGCGCGATCGGCTGTCTGCTGGGGCCAGTTTACGGCGTCTATACCACTATGGGAATCTTGATTGGGCAGAAGGGCTTCGCCGGTGCCGTTTCCGGTGGCTACGGCAATATGTATGGTGCAATCATCGGAGGTATGTTCTTTGGCTTTGCCGAAACTTTCATCTCTGCATATATTTCCACGAGCTACAAGGACTGCATCTCCTTCGGCATACTCATCATTATTCTGACCTTCATGCCTACCGGCATTCTGAAGTCCAAAGTTTTGGAATAGGACGTCCACGGAGGATACGTTATGACAAGTATACAAAAGAAAAACGCCTTGAAAAAGAAAGTTTTCCTCACTGCAATCCTCATTGTAGTCTTTGGCTGCATGACGGCAATTGCTTTTGGTGAGACATATATGGCACTGATGTTCTGCCGCATCGGTATTTATACGATTGCAGTCTCTGGTTTGGACATCTTGTTTGGCTATACCGGTCAGATTTCATTTGGACATGCCGCTTTTTTTGCAGTTGGTTCCTATACAAGCGCATATTTTTCCATTAACATGGGTTGGAATCCTATTTTTACCATGTTAATCGGCGTTGTATTTTCAATGATCGTAGGCGCAGTGATTGCAATTCCTGCGACGAAATTGGTCAAGCACTTTCTGTCATTACTCACCATTGCTTTTGGTCAGCTCGTATATACATTCGCGAACTCTACACGGCCGATTACCGGTGGTGCGTCTGGATTGAAGGATATTCCAAGCATCTCTATCTTTAATTTTTCTTTTGATACCTATGCAAAAAGCTTTATTTTTATATTTATCCTTGCTGTTCTTCTGACAATTGTAAAACAGAACATTGTCAAGTCTCGAACAGGACGCGCTTTTCTCGCAATTCGTGAGAATACGCAAGCAGCATATTCTTCCGGTATCAATGTGCGGGTTTATAAAACTATGGCTTTTGTAATCAGTGCAGCGTATGCCGGCCTGGCCGGAGGTCTGTATGCACACTTGATTAACTTTATCAGTCCTGATACATTCAGTAGCACACAGTCCACCCTGTTTATGACCATCCTGCTCTTTGGCGGCATGGCAAATCTGGCAGGACCGCTGGTGGGTTCGGTCGTTCTGCTCACCATCAAGGAGTTTCTTCAGAGTTTCTCCACCTATCAGATGATGGTCTATGCAGTTCTAATTCTGATTGTCCTGTTCTTGTTGCCAAACGGTATTTCTGGTGAATGCAAGGTGCTCTTCCGCAAATTACTTGGCAAATATAAGAGGAGGAAAAACAATGCTTAAGCTGGAAAATCTGACAATTCGTTTCGGCGGTTTAACTGCTGTTGATAATGTGACAACGCATGTCGAGCAGGGAGAAATATTCGGACTTGTCGGTCCAAACGGCGCCGGAAAAACAACGACTTTCAATATGATTAGCGGTTACTATGCTCCTACAAGAGGAAAAGTCATCTTTGATGGGCAGGAAATTCAAGGAAAACCTCAATACGAGATTAATCGACTCGGAATTGCTCGCACCTACCAAAACATTAATTTGTTTAATAAAATGACTGTTTTGGAAAACTGTATGATTGGCTGCCATCCAAGAATGAAAGCAAATATTTTTGATGCCATTTTCAATACCCCGCGCAAGCGGCGCGAGGATGCAGATGCAGAAGAAAAATGCCGTAAGATTTTGAAGTTTATGGATCTTGGCCACCGTGAGGACTATCTGGCAAAGAACCTGTCCTATGGTGAGCAGCGGCGACTGGAGATTGCCAGAGCGCTTGTCAGCGATCCAAAGCTTTTATTGCTGGATGAACCTGCTGCCGGTATGAACAGCACTGAAAAAGACGAACTGTCCGGCATGATCAAGAGCATCCGTAACATGGGGATTACCGTACTGCTTGTTGAGCACAACATGAAATTGGTTATGGGCGTCTGTGATCGAATCTGCGTTTTGAACTTTGGTGAAAAGCTTGCTGAGGGGACACCTGAATATATTCAAAGTCACGAAGGCGTTATTGCTGCTTATCTGGGAGGTGGAGACGTTGGCTGAGTATATTCTGCAGGTCAAGGATCTGCACTTCTGGTATGGGGAAATTCATGCGCTAAAGGGGATCTCTCTGAATGTCGAAAAAAACGGTGTTGTTTCTTTACTTGGCGCGAATGGTGCCGGAAAAACAACAACCCTACAGTATATATCCGGTCTCATTAAGGGAAAGCACGCCGGCGAAATCTGGTATATGGGGCAACGTATTGACGGAAAATCTGCCCATACACTATCAAAGATCGGCATTGCACAGTGTATTGAAGGACGGCGCATCTTTTCCCAGCTTTCGGTACGTGAAAACTTAATGATGGGCGCATATCTATGTCGTGACAATGCAAAAATCAAGCGTAATCTTGAATATGTTTTTACACTATTTCCACGCCTGCTAGAGCGTGAAAAGCAAATGGGTGGCACACTCTCAGGTGGTGAGCAGCAGATGCTGGCTGTCGGGCGAGCGTTGATGCAGGATCCAAAGCTTCTGATGATGGATGAACCCTCTCTAGGCCTTGCACCATTGCTGATTGAAGAAGTTTTCCGCGCAATCAAGAAGATTAAAGAGGACGGTTTGCCAATTCTGCTGGTCGAGCAGAATTCCAAAGCTGCCCTGCAGGTTGCCGATCGCGGATATGTTTTGGAAGTCGGTGAGCTCGTACTGGAAGATACAGCAGAAAACCTTTTGCACAATGAAGCTATCAAAAAAAGCTATCTCGGTATGGGATAAATAATTCACACGAAGGAGGAAGTCAAGATGAAAGCATTGGTCTATGAGGGACCTCACAACATGCCGCTCCGTGATTACCCCATGTGCTATCCAGAAGCAGGTCAAGTAAAGATCAAGGTCAAATACTGTGGCATCTGCGGTTCGGATCTCCATGGCTATACCGGTGCATCAGGGCGGAAAATTCCACCCATGGTCATGGGCCATGAATTCTCCGGCGTGGTGACGGAGCTCGGCAAGGGTGTGAAGAAATTCAAGGTCGGCGACCGTGTTTCCGTTCTCCCGGTGGAATACTGCTGCGAATGTGAGTTCTGCAAGCGCGGCGCGGTGAATATCTGCGCCAACCGCAGAAACCTCGGCGTGCTTGACGTGGACGGCGCTTTTACGGAGTATATCTGCATGAACGAGAAGTTCGTCTATGCTCTGCCGGACAATGTGTCCGACGAGGAGGGCGCTCTTCTGGAGCCGCTCTCCGTGGCGCATCATGCGGTCGGGCTGGCACAGCCAATTGAGAACAATAACGTCCTTATCGCGGGTACCGGCACGATCGGCCTTCTGATCGTGATGCTGGTCAAGGCGGCGGGCGCTGCGAAGATCGTCGTGACCGACCTGAGCGAGGACAGACTCAGCCTTGCCAGAAAGCTCGGCGCAGACATCACGGTCAATCCTGCAGTGCAAGATCTGGACGCCACGCTGAAGGAGGCAGGAATCCGCAACAATATCCATGTCGCCATTGAGTGCGTCGGCGCGACGCCCACCTGCCAGACCACGGTGGACTATGTCAAAATTCAGGGCCGCATCGTCTGGGTGGGCAACGCGGCGAAGATGATCACCGTGAATATGCAGAATATCGTCACGCAGGAGCTGAAAATCTTTGGCAGCTACGCCTTCACAGAGGAGGATTTCTCCAGCTCCCTGCGGCTACTTGCCGAGCGCAAGCTCCCTGCCGCGGAGATCATCACGCGCATCGTAACGCTGGAGCACGCGACGGAAACTTTTGAAGAACTGACCAAGGGCGGCAGCAAGGACATCAAGGTTCTTGTCGACGTGAACGGCTGAGCCCATGAAGCTCGCGATCTGTGAATGGGTCACGCCCATCAAAGGCCCGGCGATCTTTCCACGCCTGAAGTCCCTCGGCATAGACGGGATTCAGCTCGACGACTGGGATGCGGCGGCGCAGAACCATCCGCTGACCCAGTCCTATGTGCAGAGGCTCTACAAGGATGCCGCAGCGCAGACGGGCATTTCCCTGATCGGCGTGGCTGGCAACGCCCTCGGCCGCGATGGTGGCATGATTCTCCCCATGGACACGGAGCAGGGACGCCGCTGCTGGGACGACCTGACACGCGGGCTGGACGCCTGCGCGCAGATGAAGTTGCCGATCTATCTGGCGCCAGCGTTTTTTGCCGGGTTTCCGCGCACGCAGGCAGAGCGCCGGCGCATCGCGCAGCGCATGAAGGAGGCCTGCCACTATTGCCTCGGCAGTCAGGTCACAGTCACGCTGGAGAGCATTTTTTCGGCAACCGAGCTGCGCCGCCTGATCGATTGGATAGATTTCCCGAACTTTGGCATCTATTATGACACGCAGAACCCCGTAACCTACGCCGGGATCCATGTCCCAGACGACATCCGCGCGATTGGGCCGGGAAAAATCGCGCAGATTCATGTCAAAGACGGCGTCGGCAGTATTCAGGGCAGCGTCAATCTGGGAATGGGCGAAACCGACTTCTTTGCCACCGCAGAGGCAATCCGCGAAATCGGCTATGACGGTTGGATCGTGCTGGAAAACTACTATTCCCGTCCCTGCTTCAGCTCGGAGCTTGCCGACCCTTGGGATCGCATCGCCAGAGATGCGGAGATCGCAAGAAAGGCATTCCACATTACATAATCGTCAGAGGAGGAACAATATGCGCTACGGAAGCAGTGGAAATCTGACCGCGACGCAGCCGGATAAAACCGGAATCGAAACCATAGAAAAGCTGAAAAAGTTCGGCTATGACTACATCGAGCTGCCGTTGAGCGAGATTATGGACCTGCCGCCGGAGCAGCGCGAGGCGATCGTCACCCGCGTGGAGGCATCCGGAATCAAAAGTGAGGTCTTGAACAATCTTTTCCCGCGGCGAATGAAGCTTACCGGCCCCTGCGTCGACCGCAAGGCAATTTCTTCATACTATCGTGAAGCACTCCCGCTGGCGAAGCGACTGGGCGCAGAATATGTGGTATTCGGTAGCCCCTTTGCCAAGTCCTATCCGCTGGGCTTTGATAAAAATCGCGCGCTCAAGCAACTCGACAGCCTGCATCGGGAGCTTGACGACTATATCGCGGGCCTCGGGATGCGCATCCTGATCGAGCCAATCCATTCCTTTGAGAGCAACCTTATTAATACATTTGCTGAAGGCGTTGAACTTAAGGAACGTTGCAATCTGCGCAATACCGATGTTCTGCTGGATTATTATCATATGACACGTGAGCACGAGGATCCTAAAATCCTTCTGACACTTGGCAAAGAAAATCTGCGACATATTCATTTTGCCTGTCCATTCCTCCCAGGAGAAGGAGAACGTGTATTCCCACTCTATGAAAACGAGTGGCGTGGTTATGCAGAATTTGCGTCCATTTTAAAGGAAATTGGCTATAACGGCCGCATCAGTTTGGAGGCTCGAACCAGCGACTTTGATCGCCATGCCCCAATATCCCTGCAAATCTTGCATACGCTGTTTGACTGAAGGAGATTGCGATGAAAAATAGAGCACTGTATATGAATGGCAAGCTGAATCTTGCCTTTAAGGAACTGGACATTCCAAAGCCCCAGCATGGTGAAGTATTACTGAAAATCGGTTATTGCGGTGTTTGCGGCAGCGATGTTCATTTCTATGAGAGTGGCTGCATCGGGACGACGCCAATCAAAGGTGATCTGATTCTCGGTCACGAAGCCGCCGGCACAGTGGAGGCTGTAGGTGAAGGTGTCACGAACGTGAAAGTCGGTGACCGCGTCGTTCTTGAACCCGGCATTGGCTGCGGCCACTGTGAATACTGCAAATCCGGGCGATACAATCTTTGCCCTGACATGCAGTTCATTTCCTGCCCGCCTTATCAAGGAGCCATGCGTAATTATATAACACATCCGGCACATCTGGTCTATCCGCTGCCGGAGAACGTCAGCACGCTGGAGGGGGCGCTGATCGAGCCTCTGTGCGTGGGAATGCATGCAGCTAATCTCGGCGGCGTGAAGCTGGGCGATACCGTCGTCATCCTCGGTGCGGGCTGCATCGGACTGACCACGCTGGCCGCCTGCAAGGCGATGAGCGCATCGAAGATCATTGTCACCGACCTCTTCCAGAACCGCCTGGATAAGGCGCTGGAAATGGGTGCGGACTACGCGATCAACGGCCGTGAGGAGGACACCCTTGCCCGCGTCATGGAGCTGACCGGTGGCATGGGCGCGCATATCGTGTTTGAAACCGCCGGCAATCGCGTTACCGCAGCGCAGACGGAATCTTTGACACGCCGCGGCGGCACCATCGTAATTGTTGGCAATGTTATGGGCGATACACCAATGAACTTCTATAAAATCGCCCACAAGGAGCTAGTTATTAAGACGGTACACCGCTATCGCAACGTGTTTCCGTTAGCAATTCAGGCTATTTCTGACGGAAAAATCGACATCGAGAAGATCGCTTCGGATTGTTTTGATTTTGACAACGGCATCGCGGCTTTTGAAAAATCGCTTTGCGAAAAGCAGGCGGTCGTAAAAGCGATTCTGAAAATGGAATAACCCCCTTCTGTCGGGCTGCGTTATGTAAACAATAAAATAACGCAGCCCGATCTTTTTTGAGGAGTGATATATATATGAACAAGACAGGACAGATCCGCAGGCTGACAGACACTATGGCCATATTTATCAGCCATGTTGCAAAGGTTCTTCCGGATGACGTCATGAAGAAGCTGGAGCAGCTTTCTCAGGCGGAAACGCAACCACTTGCTGCACTCATCTACGAAACCATGTTCAAAAACCAGAAGCTTGCTGCGGAGCTGAATCGGCCCTGCTGCCAAGACACTGGTGTGCTGCAATTTTGGATTCGCTGCGGTGCAGAGTTTCCCTTGATCGGTGCGCTTGAGGGAGCGCTGCGTGATGCAGTGGTTCAGGCAACGCTGAGTTCCCCGTTACGCCATAACAGTGTAGAGACCTTTGATGAATACAATACGCGCATGAACGTCGGGAAAGGAGTTCCAACCGTATTTTGGGATATCATCCCGGAAAAAACCGACTGTGAGATCAACGTCTATATGGCCGGTGGTGGTTGCACTCTACCAGGTAAAGCGATGGTTCTTATGCCCAGTGCCGGTTATGAAGGCATTGTACGCTTTGTACTTGATCAGATGACAACATATGGGCTTAATGCCTGTCCCCCCCTGCTTATAGGGGTTGGTGTCGCCACCAGTGTAGAAACCGCAGCGCTGTTATCCAAAAAAGCCCTCATGCGCTCATTGGGAACACACAACCCCAATGAACGTGCTGCAAAACTGGAAGCACTTCTGACAGATGCCATTAACGCTATTGGGTTGGGCCCGCAGGGCATGGGCGGCAGCAACTCCGTCCTCGGCGTACACGTTGAAAACACTGCCCGGCATCCATCTACCATTGGCGTCGCTGTAAATGTTGGCTGCTGGTCTCACCGCCGCGGTCAAATAGTTTTTGACCGGGAGTTGAATGCTAGTGTCACAACACATAAGGGGGTATACATATAATGCTGGTACAGAGAAGCGGAAAGAAGGTTCTTGTAACACCAATTACGGCAGAAGATCTGATGAACATTCATATTGGAGATATTCTCTATTTGGACGGCGACCTTGTAACATGTCGAGATATCGCACATCGTCGCCTTGTTGAAGAAGGGCGTTCACTTCCTATCGATGTCTGTGACCGTGCAATCTTTCATGCGGGTCCCATTGTCCGTCAAGCCGAAGGAAACAGATATGAAATCGTATCCGTTGGCCCAACGACCAGTATGCGGATGGAGCAATTTGAATACGAATTCATTGAAAAAACAGGTGTTCGGCTTATCGTTGGAAAAGGCGGAATGGCATCACAGACACAAAAAGCATGCCGACAATTTGGAGCAATCCACTGTGTTTTTCCTGCTGGCTGTGCAGTAATAGCCGCGATGGAGGTGGAGTACGTCGCTGGGCATTTCTGGGAAGAACTGGGCATGCCAGAAACACTTTGGTGGTGCAAGGTAAAAGAATTCGGCCCGCTAATCGTTTCAATAGATATATCAGGAAGAAACCTGTTTGAAGAGAATAAAATTGCTTTTGAACAGAGAAAAGAACATGCATTCCAAAGAATAGCTCCACAAGTTGGATTCATTAAGTAGTACTTTCTTTAAACAGGCCCCCGTTTGTCAGGCAGTGGTATACTGTCTAACAAACGGGGTGCTGTTCATTGTGTGGTTACACCGTATCCCTGCCAAAAAACATTTTATGGGGCATTGGCTAATCATACAGATTTTCTTTTTCATTGAATTTCCTTTCCGAAAAGCAAAATGCCCACCTGTTGCCAAGCGAGCATTTTACGATTCTGTCGTTTAATATTCAGAGCTTAACAGGAAGTCCGCTATGTGCATCGTCTTGATGCCCTCGTAGTTTCCTCCTGAGAACTCATCCGTTGTGAGAACATATTTGGGGTAGTTGTCGTGGATCTCCAACAAACGCTCATACTCCCGTTTTTCCGTTTTCGGAGAACGAAGCTCCTGTGTGACCTGCACATAGAGCTTTTCATTTTGCCGAACAGCCACAAAGTCGATCTCGCCGCTGCCGGATTTACCGACATTGACGGTATATCCTCTGCGGCAAAGCTCCAAGTATACGACATTCTCAAGACTGGATGCCACACTGTCAGAGTTATAGCCAAGAACGCTGTATCGCAGGGCGGTGTCCGCAAGATAGAATTTCTCCTGCGTTTTCAGGATTTCCTTACCCTGCAAATCAAAGCGGGAGCAGCGGTGAAGCAAATAGGCTTTCTCCAGCTTCTCCAAGTAGCTGTAAACCGTTTCGTTGTCCAACGCACGGTGCTCTGCTTTCAGATAATCCGAAATGGATTTTGCTGAGAAGGTATTGCCCACATTATTGAAGGTGTACTTGACCACTCGTTCCAACTGGTCGATCTTTCTCACCTGATTGCGCTTGACAATATCCGAGAAGATCGTGGAGTTGTAAATATCCCGCACGATGGTGTAGACCTCGTCCTGAGAGAACTCCTGCAAGTGCGTTGCCGGGAAGCCGCCCAAGCGCACGAAGTTTGCAAGCTCTGCCTTCGGCTCTCCAACCTCGGTATATTGGCTTTTGAACATCAGGTACTCGCCAAAGGACAAGGTGAAGATGCGGAAAGACACATACCGTCCCGTCAGATAGGTCGAGATCTCAGAGGACATCATTCGGGAGTTGGAGCCTGTCACATACAGGTCAACATTAAAGTCCGACGCCAGTGAATTGACGACCTTTTCCCAGCCCTTGATTTCCTGCACCTCATCGAGAAACAGATAGGTTTTTCCATCGGGCGAAAGACGCTCTTTCAGCTGCGTATACATCTGCTTCGCCGTCATATCCTCATATTCCATCGAGTCATAGCGGCAACTGACAATGCGCTCCTCCGGGATGTTATGCTGCGTTTTCAATCGCTCCATAATCATTTTCAGGATCGTTGACTTTCCGCAGCGGCGCACTCCCGTGAGGATTTTTACAAATGGCGTATCCACATAAGCCATGATCTTCTCTACATACAAAGGTCTGTAAATCATCGTGACCACCTCCGTTTGTAGATAGTATACCGCAATTCTCATTAAAAGTCAATTTATTTTGCGATTAAAAACCGCAAAACCTTTCGACAATTTATTCAACTGCGGATTGCCCGCTATATGGCGAGGGTTAAGCACCCTCGCCCGGTTTGGTGGTCATCAGCTTATAGAGCTTCGTGTTCTTGGGAAATTTATTGGCAAACGGAACAAGGCTGGAGCCAACCTTGATCAGTCCGTGACCGGCATCCACATTGGTGATATAGGTACCTTTGTCTCTTCCCTCTCTGTTCCCTATATTACTGCTCTATACACAAATGGCAAATCTATCTCAGCCAGGCCATGATCGACCAGTACATCGAATTCCGCCCGAACCCAGACGGAGAGTCCTTCTCCGCCTGCTTTCGGAACTTCAGAATCGCGGAGTTCAAAACCGAAAACGGCGAACTTATTCACCGAAATATCGCGAGGCTGTGACTTGTGTACCATGTCTGTACACCGCTGTATACCATGTTGCTCTTGACACACTGACCACCGCTACAGACGCAATTGGTTGGTACGTTTTTATCGGCAGCCGATGCAAATCGTAAGTGCTGCGCCGGGCCCGGCTGTCCGCTCCCCTACAATGGCCCACATAAAAATCACCGGCTGCCGAAAAAGCAGCCGGTGATCCTTTTCTTACAAGCCTTATAAATTCTCGTCCTCGACGAACTGATAGAACGCCGCCTCCTGCGCGGTATCCTCCGGGCGGACCGTGCCGACCGGGGCGGCATAGACGATAAACTCCTCCTCGCCGTCCAGCCCGAACAGCTCGCAGCACAGCTCATGGCGGAAGGCGCGCAGGCCGCAGGTGCCGAGGCCCTGCGACGCGCAGGCAAGATAGAGATTTTCGCCCACATGCCCGGCATCGACGAGCAGCGGCGCATAGGCATAGGGGCCGTAACGCCACTCCGCGCGATAGGGCACAACGGACCAGTAGAAGATCACGCTGGCCTTTGCCGCCCAGCTCTGGCCGCAGAGCGTGTCGGAAACGACGTCCTCGAGCTGCTCGACGGGGTGCAGAAACTCGAGCGCATGCTCCATCGGCAGATAGTGATATGCACCGGGGCGCAGGCCCTCGACATAACGGACGACGAGGTACGTCTCAAAGGCATGGCGTGCACCGCCGCTCGGGACGGTGCGCAGCGTGGCATAGGCCCGGCCGCGCATGGCGCGCACGCCCTGCGTGGCCCAGAGCAGGAACGAAAGCTGCAGCAGGCTGAGCTCCCCCTCCGTATAAATTCTGGCGCTGCGCCGCCGCGTCAGCAGGTCATACAGACCGCCGCCCTCCGGCAGCGCGGAAAAATCTCGCGGCAGCACCGTCCGCTCGCCGCCCATCGGAGCCTTGCACAGCGGAGGCTGCGGCAGCTTTTTCTCCTGATCGGAGACAAATTCCGTGGTATCGTCGTCGCGATAGCCCATGAGGAAGCGTCTTCCCTGTTCGGTGCGTTCGTCCATAGTCAGTCTCTCCTCCGGTTCCCGCCCGCCACAATGAGCAGCAGGCGCAGGAACTGCATAATGGTCACGCTCAGCGCGGCCACATAGGTCAGGGCCGCAGCTGTGAGCACACGCTTTGCCGCGACCTGCTCCTCCGGCAGCAGCAGGGCGCTCTCCTCGATGGCGCGCAGGGCGCGGTGGCTGGCGTTGAACTCCGTCGGCAGGGTGACGAGCTGGAACACGACGCAGAGGCCATAGCAGGCCACGCCCGCCAGCGCCACATAGTAAAACACCTGTCCGAGGCCGCTGAGCGCAAGGCCGAGCACAATGAGCGGCATGGAGAGCCGCGAGCCGATGTTCGTCACGGGGACGATGGCCGCGCGGATATAGATCGGCGCATAGTGCCGCGCATACTGCACGGCATGGCCAGCCTCATGCGCCGCCACGCCGACTGCGGCGGGCGTTGCCACATTGTATACGGAGTCCGACAGGCGGATGACGTGGTCCTTCGGGTCAAAATGATCCGTCAGATCGCCTGACACATGCTCCACGCGCACATCGGTCACGCCATGCGCCCGCAGCACCGCCATGGCGGCCTCTGCGCCGGTCATGCCGCGCGCATTGCGCACCTGACTGTAGCGGCGGAACGTGCTCTTGACATGGGCGCTGGCCCAGAGCGACAGGATCACCGCCGGGAGCACCAGAACGATATAGTACCAGTCTACATAGAAAAACGGCATTGCGCCTCACCTCGCATGGAAATTATACTGATATTCAATTAAAACCTTTCATTCATAGAATGGAAGGTTTTAATATGAAGATCATTATGAGACGAGATTTCGTGATTTTTCCAAAATCGCGAAATTGGTTACGCCAAAGGCGGAACCTTTCTGATGAAAGATTTTAATCAGAAAACAGTATTACAGCGGCTGCGGCTCCATGGCGTTGTGGAGCTGATCCGTGATCGCGCCGCGGAAAATGCGGTCCGCATGGGTATGGACGGTGTTGAGCGCTCCGGCGGAGTGCTTCAGCTCGATCTTGCCGTTCATGAAGACGTCGTTGTCCAGAATAAAGCGGACCTCCTTGTCCTCGACATTGCCGCGCTTGACCATACCGGGGCCGCAGTGCAGCTTCAGGCGGCAGCCGCCCGCCAGCGCCATCTCCACATCCTGCGTGACGCGCTGGACGCTCTGCTCCTGCACGTCGTCCTCCGCCATCAGGCCAAGATAGGCGGGCTGGATAAGGTCGCGGAACGGCACGCCCTCCAGACCGAGGGCGCCGGGTGATAGATGGCGACGAACTGTGCCAGCACCTCGTCGAGCTTCCGGGCAAAATCCTCCCACGTCGTATAGACCGGCGTGGCCAGCGCAAGGAAGGTGTTTGTCAGGTTGACCTTCCAGTCGCCTGCGGCCGTCAGGAACTGATAGTTCACGACCGTCGGCTGCTCCTCGAGCTTCATGGCGCCCGGCTGGCCGATCACCTTGGGCGGGAGCTTTTCCAGATTGCGCGCATAGCGCGGGAACTCGGCGCGGATGGCCTCCTGAAATTCGGCAGGCTCCTTCGCGCTGATGGAAAGGATCGTCGGAAAACGGAGCTGACAGATCACCTCGATCAGCTGGCGCTTGCCATAGAGAACACGCTCCGATGCAGAAAACATAGTCAGGACTCCTTTTTGTATGGGGCAGCACCGCACGGCCTGTCTTCGGCCTTCGGCGGACCTTTTCCGCCGATCCATCACTTCGAAAAGTGGGACATACACAAAGTATGCCCGCACTTTTCAAAGCTCGACTCGACGAAAAATCTCTCGCCGAATGCACTCGACAAGCTGTGCGGTACTGCCCTTAATTTATTCTATCTCATTATAGCATGTTGATTCGCGGATTTGCAAGGTCATTCACAAAAGTGTTACATGTCCGCCTCGAGCAGACGGTCCAGGATCGCGCGGTGGGTATAGAACGACGTTTCATACGTCAGGTAGCGCATGGAGTTCCGGTCCCACAGGAACTGCAGCTGGGCCGGGAATTCGTCGTCCGCCTCCCAGAAGCGCAGCAGCACCGGGAAGAACGGCAGCACCGGCAGCACGGCGGAAAAATCGCCGGGGCCGTCCGTTGGTGTGCCGCCGAGCCGTGCCACGGCCTGCCGCAGCCGGTCGATCCGGCCGGAGAAATGCTGCGCGGCAGGCGGCGTGACGGAGGCCTTCAGCTGCCCCTGCAGCGTTCCGGCCTGCACGGCGTTGAAGCTGTCGTGCGAACACCACTGCCCGGCCAGAACGGGGAACCCGTTCGGATTGCTCAGCAGGTCATAGGCCGTCATGGCCGCGCCGAAGGGCGCAGGCATCCAGACGCCGCCGTGCTGCCGCTCGGCCGCGCCGTCCGCGCGGGAAAGGCGCAGCGGCTCATGCAGAAGCTCCAGATAGAGATAGGTCTCATCGCACCGCAGGGCGAATCGCGCCGCGATGGCATTGAGGTCCTGCGCGGCGAAGCTGTGCCCCGCCGCCTGCGCCTGCAGATCATAGTTGGAAGGTCTCATATCGGTTCCGTCCTTTCAGCTTGTCAAAAAGTCCCGCCGCGGCTGGCGATCAAACGCGAAAGGACACCCTGACGGTTTCCTTTCACACGTTTCTTCCCCCTGAAGCTTTTGGCTTGGTTGGTTTTTTGACAGCCTGCTTTTTCTTTCGGGTCTTCAGATAGCGCTCCGCCTGCCGGAGCTGGGCGGCCGTCGGCTTGCCGAACACCTCCCCGCGCTCCGCTCTGCGCGGCTCCCTTGCGGCGGGCTGCGCCTTGCGCGGCTTTGCCGCAGGTTTCTTTTCTGCGGGCCTCTCCCGCTTCTGCGCGGGGCGCTTTTGTGCGGGCTGCTTCTGCGCCGGGTGCGGCGCCTTTTCTGCCTCGCCGCGGCGCGGCCGGATGAGGCACTTCGGGCCATAGCCGATGAGGTCCGTGCGCCCGGCCTCGACAAGGGCCTCGTGGATAAGGGCATAGTTCTTCGGGTCGCGGTACTGGATGAGCGCGCGCTGCATTTCTTTTTCGTGCGGGTCGGTCGGCACATAGACCGGCTCCATCGTCCGGGGATCGAGGCCCGTATAGTACATGACGGTCGAGAGCGTCGAGGGCGTAGGATAGAAATCCTGCACCTGTTCCGGCATATAGCCGAGGTCGCGGACATATTCCGCCAGCTCCACGGCCTCGCGCAGGCCACAGCCGGGGTGGGAGCTCATAAGATAGGGCACGAGATACTGCTTTTTGCCGAGCTTTTCGTTCAGCGCGGCATATTTGCGGCAGAATTTTTCATAGACCGCGTGGCGAGGCTTTCCCATATAGCGCAGGACCTGATCCGAAACGTGCTCCGGCGCGACCTTGAGCTGGCCGGAGACGTGGTACTCCACCAGTTCGCGCAGGAAGGTCGGATCCTCGTCGGCCAGCAGATAGTCAAAGCGGATGCCGCTGCGGATGAAGACCTTCTTCACGCCGGGGATGGCGCGCAGCTCGCGCAGTAGGTTTACATAATCCGTATGGTCCGCCCGCAGATTGCGGCACGGCGTCGGAAACAGGCACTGCCGGTTCTGGCAGGCCCCGTGCGTCAGCTGCTTTTCGCAGGCAGGCTGGCGGAAATTGGCCGTCGGGCCGCCGACGTCATGGATGTAGCCCTTGAAGTCGGGATGCTGCGTCATGCGCGCCGCCTCGGCCAGCAGAGAGTCATGGCTGCGCGTCTGGACGATGCGGCCCTGATGGAACGTCAGCGCGCAGAACGAGCAGCCGCCGAAGCAGCCGCGGTTCGAGACGAGGCTGAACTGCACCTCGGCGATGGCGGGCACACCGCCCGCCTTGCGGTAGGACGGGTGATAGGTGTCCTGATACG
>OKTW01000328.1_pt1 | contig 28584 bp, 29 predicted proteins | sample 1606371 | NCBI WGS metagenome assembly OKTW01 (sample SAMEA3879568, study PRJEB24766) | human gut metagenome | biome: human-associated habitat; feature: feces | place: USA | collected 1985/1987
TATTCAGCCAGATTTCCGGTATAAAGCTGATAGTATTTTCCATGTTCTTCCATCAACTGCTCATGGCTGCCGCGTTCAATGATGCGCCCCTGCTCTAAGACCATGATACAGTCACTGTTGCGGACAGTGGAGAGACGGTGTGCGATGACAAAAGTCGTACGTCCGCGCATCAGTTTATCCATACCATCCTGTACGATCCGTTCTGTTCTGGTGTCGATGGAACTGGTCGCTTCATCGAGGATCAGTACCGGCGGATCGGCGATGGCTGCTCTCGCAATGGCAAGAAGCTGGCGCTGTCCCTGGCTTAAGTTCGCTCCGTCTCCGGTCAGCATCGTATCATAACCATCCGGAAGCCGGCGGATAAAGCTGTCGGCATTGGCAAGCTTTGCTGCTGCCACGATCTCTTCATCGGTCGCATCCAGTTTGCCAAAGCGGATATTGTCACGCACCGTTCCGGTGAATAAATGTGTATCCTGCAGAACGATTCCAAGTGAACGCCTGAGATCTGCTTTCTTGATCTTATTAATATTAATTCCATCATAGCGGATCTTACCGTCCTGAATATCGTAGAAACGGTTGATCAGATTGGTAATCGTCGTCTTACCTGCACCGGTCGAGCCGACGAAAGCAATCTTCTGTCCCGGTTTCGCATACAATTTGATATCATGCAATACAATTTTCTCATCATTATAGCCGAAATCCACGCCATTGAATACAACTTCACCTTTGACTTCCACATAATCCACACTGCCATCATTCTGATGTGTATGTTTCCATGCCCAGTGCTCGGTTCTTTCTTCACACTCTGTGAGATTTCCGTCTTCTTCTTTCGCATTGACCAGTGTTACATAGCCTTCATCCAGCTCTTCTTTTTCATCCATCAGACGGAAGATACGATCAGCCCCGGCCATTGCCATAACGATTGCATTCATCTGCATACTGATCTGATTGATCGGCATACTGAAGCTCTTATTAAATGTCAGGAAACTCGCCAGTCCTCCAAGCGTAAATCCTCCGACTTTTCCAAGTGCCAGCACACCTCCGACGATCGCACAGATTACATAACTGATATTTCCAATCTGTGCATTGATCGGTCCTAAGAAGTTGGCAAATGTATTCGCTCTGTCTGCGCTGATATATAACTCATCATTCAGTTTCTTGAAATTCTGCATATTCTCTTCTTCATGACAGAACACCTTTACGACCTTCTGCCCGTTCATCATCTCTTCGATGTAACCGTTCACAGTTCCCAGGTCTTTCTGCTGTTTTGCAAAATATGCCCCGCTCTGTCCTGCAGATTTCTTCGAACAGAATACCATGATTCCGACCATGACCATCGTTACGATAGTAAGCGGGATGCTTAAGATCAACATACTGATAAATACACTGACGATCGTAATCCCACTGTTTAAGAGCTGTGGCATACTCTGGCTGATCATCTGTCTCAATGTATCGATATCATTCGTATATACCGACATGATGTCACCATGTGCATGGGTATCAAAGTATTTGATCGGCAGCTTTTCCATATGTGAAAACAGATCATTTCTTAAGTTACGGAGTGTTCCCTGTGTCACATTTACCATCAGACGGTTATAACCGAACGTTGCAAGTACACCCAGCGCATAAAATGCTGCCACTTTGGCGATCGCATGTGCAAGCGGTGTAAAGTTCGGATTATCCGATAATAAAAATGGTGTAATATATTCGTCGATCAGGTTCTTCATGAACATCGTTCCCTGCACATTACAAAGTACGCTGACAACGATCAGTACTACGACACTGATGCAGTGGAATTTATAGTCTTTCAATACATATTTCATAAGGCGGAGGAATAATTCACCCGGATTTTTTACCTGTGATTTCATTCCTCTCGGCTGTCTTCCCGGTCCCGGCATCTTATTTCCCCTCCTTCTCGTCAAAATCGCCGCCACCGCTGGTCTGTGATTCATAGACTTCACGGTAGATATCATTCTGTTCCAGTAATTCTTCATGTGTACCGAATCCATTGACCTTACCGTCTTCCATAACGATGATACGGTCCGCATCCTGTACACTGGAGATTCTCTGTGCAATGATCAGTTTCGTCGTATCCGGAATCTCTTCACGGAATGCTCTCCGGATCTTCGCATCCGTTGCGGTATCTACCGCACTGGTACTGTCATCCAGGATCAGTACTTTGGGCTTCTTAAGTAATGCTCTTGCGATACAAAGTCTCTGCTTCTGACCTCCGGATACATTGCTTCCGCCCTGCTCGATATAGGTCTCATATCCTTTCGGGAAACGGTCGATGAACTCATCCGCACATGCAAGTTCACACGCGTGTCTGCATTCTTCCAGAGTTGCCTCCTTGTCTCCCCAGCGGAGATTATCAAGGATTGTTCCAGAGAACAGCACATTATTCTGTAAGACTACTGATACCTGATTACGAAGCACTTCCATATCATAGTCTTTGACATTTTTGCCACCAACCAGTACTTCGCCTTTCGTCACATCGTAAAGACGGCTGATCAGGTTAACCAGACTCGTCTTGGCACTTCCGGTTCCTCCGATGATTCCGATCGTCTCACCGGAACGGATCTTCAGATCAATATCTTCCAGTACCGGTTCGTCACTGTCCTTTTTATACGCAAAGTCCACATGACGGAATTCAATACTTCCGTCTTCCACTTTCATGAACGGATGTTCCGGATTCTTAAGATCACTCGTCTCATTTAACACTTCGGAGATACGTTTCGCACTTGCCATACTCATTGTGATCATAATGAATACCATGGAAAGCATCATCAGGCTCATCAGGATATTCATACAATATGTAAGAAGACTCATCAGTTCTCCTGTCGTCAGGGAATTACTTGCGATCATCTTTGCTCCGAACCAGCTCACTAACAGGATACACGTGTATACCGCTGTCTGCATCATCGGGGCATTGAATACCAGGTTTGTCTCTGCTTTTACAAAAATGTTATAGATATTCTCACTTGCTCTTCTCAACTTGGATGTCTCCTGTTCCTCTCTTACATATGCCTTTACGACACGGATCGCAGATACATTTTCCTGTACAGACTCATTCAGGTCATCGTACTTTGGAAATGCCTGCTGGAAATATTTTGTCGCATGGCTCATGATCAGGAATAACAATATTCCAAGAATAATAACCGCTACAAGATAGATGCATGCAAGTCTTGCATTGATCGTAAATGCCATGACCATCGCACAGATCATACTTGCCGGTGCTCTGGTGAACATACGCAGAATCATCTGGTATGCATTCTGTATATTGGTTACATCTGTTGTCATTCTGGTTACAAGTCCCGCCGTGCTGAATTTATCAATATTCGCAAATGAAAATGTCTGAATATTGTTAAACATCGCCTCTCGTAAGTTTCTTGCAAATCCTGCCGATGCTTTTGCACCGTATCTTCCGCCCATCATTCCGGCGAATAATCCGATGGCCGCTGCAACGACCATGATCCCGCCGACCTTGTAAATATGCTGGATGTCCCCGGCATTGACACCTTTATCGATGATCGATGCCATCAGAAACGGGATGATCATCTCCATCAATACCTCAAGGATCATAAAGAGCGGAGTTGCAATGGATGCTGCTTTGAATTCTTTGATCTGTTTTGCTAATGTCTTAATCATTCCATTTACGCCCTTTCTGTTTCATTAATTGTTTTATAGTTACATTTATAACTCCGATTTTCCAGATTACCTGACTTCATATTTCTTCACATTCTGATTGATCCGGTCTAATACCTTATAAAAAATATGAAGTTCTTCTTCTGATATTCCTTCGGAAAGCTCTTCTTCGATATGCTCCACAATATCTTCAAAAGATTCCTGGCTTGCAATCCCTTTTTCTGTCAGGATTACTTTTTTTAACCTGGCATCCTGTTTTACCGATTCTCTTTTTACGAATCCCTTCTTTTCCATTAATTGGATCAGATTCGTAACCGTAGATCTACCTACTGCAAATCTTTGTTCAATATCCTTCTGAAAAATATTCTGCTCCCGGTTCTCATACAGATACCGTATGATCCAGCCATGCATCATCGTCACTTCATCCACTCCGGATTTTCTGACATGTGCTGACAGATTTCTTGACAGTTTCAGATCTGTACAATGAATTTCCGGGCCAATCTTTCTGTCTTCTTCTTTCACATTACCATCCTTTCTCTATTTGTCAAAAAATGTTTGTTTTCGAATTGTTCGTTATCAAATTGTTTGCTTTCAAACATATTTTATCATCATACTTAAGAATGTCAACACTTTCCACAAATTTCAGAAAATTTTTTCAACATTTTTCCCTTTCTGTATTCAAAAAAATGCTTGCTATCTAGTTTTCAAAACTATATAATAATTACATTGAGGTGATAAGAATGACAATAGACACAAAAGATATGCTGAACAGCATTTTATCAAGCATCTCACGAATTGATTACGTGAGGCCGGATGACATTCCGAATATAGATTTGTACATGGATCAGGTTACTACCTTTATGGAAAAAGAACTGGCATCCAGTAAACGCCACGAAGATGATAAGATTCTTACCAAGACAATGATCAATAATTACGCCAAGAATAATCTTCTTCCACCACCGGTGAAGAAAAAGTATTCCAAAGAACATTTACTGGTAATGATCTTTATCTATTATTTTAAGAATTTTCTTTCTATTAAAGATATTGAAACCATGTTAACACCTATTACAGATAAATACTTCGATACCGACAAAGATTTTGATATCACTTCTATTTATAAAGAAGTATGTGAACTGGAAAAATCACGGATTCCGGAATTCGAAAAAGAAATCATCCGTTCCTATAATACTTCAAAAAAATGCTTTGTCGAGGTCCCGGAAGATGACAGAGATTCTCTTCAGTTATTTGCATTCATCTGTAATCTGAGTTTTGATATTTACGTAAAAAAACAGATTGTCGAAAAATTATTGGATAATTTCCCCGATCTGCTTCATTCCGAAAAGAAAAATTCAAATAAAGACACGAAAAAAAAGAAATAGGGCACAAGGTCCTATTTCTTTTTTTCACGTCTTATTCTGCTTTTTCTTCTTTGGCTTCCCCAAGTCCAATTCTTTCAAAGACCATATCATATCCGTCATTTCCATAATTCAAGGAACGATTCACACGACTGATCGTTGCTGTAGAAGCACCTGTCTTCTCTGCAATCTCAAGATAGGTTTTGTGTTCTCTTAACATCTTTGCAACTTCAAATCGCTGTGATAATGAAAGTAATTCATTAATCGTACAGATATCTTCAAAAAATGTATAACACTCCTCTTTATCTTCGAGGCTTAAAATTCCCTGAAACAGATAGTCAACTGCCTCTGTTCTGATTTTCTTACTCATAGCATTATCTCCTTTTGTAGCAGATTCATTACTGTTACATTTTAACACACTAAATTCATAAAATCTATAGCTTTTTGCCATATTTTATACAAGCTTTCAATTTTTCCAGTGAAAGATTGGCAATCAGTTCCTCCGGAAAATTTGCTTTCTTCAAGATTTCTTCCGCGTATGGATATTCTGCAATATCTGCATCCACATGAGAATCACTTCCGAGTACGATCATTACTCCCTGTTCTTTACACTCCTTTACCATTCTCAGACAATTCTCTTTCGTATTCTCTCTAAAGCCATCCGGACGCAGTGACGAATTATTTACTTCCAGTAACGTTCCTGTCTTTTTTGCTTTACTTACCAGACGTTTCATATCTACAGGAAATCTTCCGTCATCCGGATGTCCAATGATGTCAACATATGGATTTTCCATAACATTCTCATATGCGGCAGTCACATTCTCTACAGTTCTTTCATCTCTGAAACATGGAATATGAATACTTGCAATTGCGATATCAAGTGTCTTAAGTACATCTTCAGAAAGATCCACTTTACCCTCCGCATTCATAATATTCAGTTCGGTTCCTAATAAAAGTTCAATTCCAAATCTCTTTCTCGGAACAATCCTTAAATTCTGAAAATAGTATAAATGACAGGTCCCTGGCATCTCCGGTGCATGTTCCGTAATCGCAAGGCCTTTTAATCCCTTATCTGCCGCTGCTTTTGCCATTTCATTCATTGTATTATATGCATGTCCGCTTGCCAGCGTATGTGTATGAGTGTCAATCTCAACTCTCATCTTTTTAACTCCTTTCCTTTTATTTTTAGTTCTTTTATTCAGGCTTCTTTATTTTCTAATCTGTATCTGATTGTTGCTTTCATTCTTTCTAGCTTTAACGCTCTACAATTTTGCAACAGGAAATATTATACAGTATAATTTTCTTTTTTTCCACCTATTCTATTCTGGAAAGCATATTTTCATCATTTTTTACTAAAGATCAATTATTTATTCGTATTTCTAATGAATGTAAGGAGTTTTTATTATGAAAGATGTAAAACAATCGACCCGCTTAAGACCTCTGACCAATCAGGAACTGATTGATTCTTACGACTATCTTTCCGGTGCCGCCTCGTCCCAGGATTGTACCGGCCTTATTCCATCTGCCCCTCTTTCCGAAGCAGAACTTGATTCTTATGAAGAATTGTACCCGTTTCTTCCTCCTGTTCCTCCGGCTTCCGATATAAAAGACAACAACGAAACCCCTGAAGATACATCTGGTATCACCGGATAAAATCCTCTAAAATCCATTGTTTAAATTTCTTTTTTCCTTGACATGCCTCTTAATCACGACTAATCTTATAGAAGAGTTTAAAACAATGAATTATTGAGAGGTAACTGATCATGAAAAACATACTAATGATAGCAACCGGTGGTACGATTGCATCCAAAGAAGGGGATCTTGGACTGACACCGGCTGTAACAGGCGAAGAACTGGCAGCCAGCGTACCTGGTATCAAAGATATCTGTCATCTGGAAATACTTCAGCTTATGAATATCGACAGCACGAACATGCGCCCGCGCCAGTGGCTGATGATCCGCGATGCGATCATGGAAAATTATAATCATTACGACGGCTTTGTCATCCTGCATGGAACAGACACCATGGCATACACCGCCGCTGCCCTGTCTTATCTCATTCAGGACAGTGTAAAGCCGATTGTACTCACCGGTTCCCAGAAACCGATGGCCAATCCTTATACCGATGCGAAGATCAATCTGTTCCAGAGCATTCTGTATGCTGCCGACGATCTTTCCTGCAATGTCTGCATTGTATTTAACGGAAAAGTTGTCGCCGGAACACGTGGACGCAAGCAGCGCACCAGAAGTTTTGATGCCTTTGACAGTATGAACTTCCCGGAACTTGCCATCATCCGTGACAGCCGCATCATCCGTTACTATACGGAAAAACGTCCTGCTCCGCAAGATCTGAAATCTTACGCAAGTCTTAATGACCGTGTCTTTGTGCTGAAGCTGACACCGGAAGTCAAAGCTGAGATTTTTGATCTGCTGAGTGGTCACTATGATGCTATCATCCTGGAAACCTTTGGTATCGGCGGTATCCCGGAATATGATGATTCCTTTGAAAAGGCAATCTTCTCCTGGGTGGATTCCGGCAAGACGATCGCCGTCACCACACAGGTGCCGGAAGAAGGCTGTGATCTTGGTGTATATCAGGTTGGAAAAAAATTCAATAATCATAAAGGAATCCTTAAGTCCGATGATATGACGACAGAATCCATTGTTGCGAAACTGATGTGGATTCTTGGTCAGACGGATAAACAGGATGAGATTGCACGGTTATTCTATCGCGAGATCAATCACGACAGAGTCTGATTTTTTTGTTTTATGCATTATGGCGGCTATCACCGACTGGTGATAACCGCCATAATAATAACAAACTAAAATTCTACAACTACTTTATCGCTTTCTTCTCCAGCTTCCTCATGTGTTTCAGATAGATGAGTAACAACAACCCTCCGGTAAAGATCCACGATGCAACATACACATTCATCAGCATCTCATATGTCGGAACCATCTTAAAGACAGTCAAAAGCCAGATTACACGGAATACCACTGTTCCAAGCACCGTAATAATTGAAGGTTCTAAAGATTTTTCCATTGTATTACCCTAAATTTTTAATAATGTTCCAACTTATCTTTTGTTTTTGATATTTTTCCTACTTATCAAAATCTACTTCGAATGTTCCTTCCGGTGTTTTCATTGTCAGAACTCCCAGATTAAAATCCTCGTCATTAATAGTAATATGATATTCAAATATCACATCATCCTCAAATTTCGAAAGCAGCAGATATGTCCCATTTTCTTTTCCGTCAATCTGATCACAGATATCATCATATACATCTGCTCCGGAAATCTGACGTGGATATCCCGATTCCTTTATTTTCTTTTCAATCAATTCATATAATTCGTTCATTTTTTTCTCCTTTGATTTTCTTTATTATGATTTATTTTTCTCTATAGTAATGCCATATATTTTCACGCCTATTGCCTTCATCCCCCCATCTTTGCAGGTTCCTGCCATCTCATACCCCATTGATTCATAATACTGATTAAGAAATGGATTGTCGATGGAACAGTCCAGGCGCACTCTTTCTTTGTGATCATTTACTGCCAGTGCTTCGACAGCTTTTATGATTTCTCTTCCAGCCCCTTCTTCAGTCAGGTCGGTTACAAAATTGTGCAGATAACCATTGTTGTTCCACTGATCGATTCCTTTTTTCGTTCATTCACTACTTCATCTTTAAATCACCTTATACCTTAACCATCTTCTGCTATGGAATCTCCATGTAAATATTACTGCACGCACTGTCCAGTCGGCAAACATACCGATCCAGACGCCCATCGGTCCAAATCCCAGAAATCGGATCAGTATCACGCACAGACAAAATCGGCACAGCCACATGACCAGACACGACGTGATCATAGAAAATTTTACGTCTCCCGCCGCACGAAGTCCGTATGCCGGAACAAATGCCAGCGTCCATACAATCGGCTTCACAAGCGTAATCCAGGTTACCATATGGAAACACATCTTTGCACTTGCAGGCTCCATGCCGCCAAGAACTGTCACAGGCCTGATCAATGCAAATACCAGCAGGCAGCTTACAATGATTGCCACTTCTGCGATCACACTTAATTTTTTTATGTAATAGACCGCCTCGTCTTTTCTGTCCGCTCCCATACACTGACCTACAATTGTCATCAACCCTACGCCAACTCCGATTGCCGCCATTCCATTCAGATTCTCCAGAATATTTGTCATTGCCTGGGCTGCAATTGCAGTTGTACCTAATGTTGATACGGTAGACTGTATTGCCAGTTTTCCAAGCTGGAACATACTGTTTTCCACACCGGACGGAATTCCAATCCCGAGTATTCTCCGGATCATCGCCCAGTCCGGACGGATTTTCAGGTAATCTCTTACCACAATTGGCTGTCGGTCTTTTCTTAATTGAATCAATACTACCACTGCACAGAATATACGGGAGACCAGTGTAGAAATTGCCGCACCTGCAACTCCCATATGGAAAATCCAGATCATAATTGCATTTCCAACAATATTCATCGCATTCGATATCATGGAAATGAGCATTGGACCCTTCGTATTCTCCTGCGCGCGAAAAATGGATGCCGCCGAATCATATGCCGCTATGAACGGAAATGAAATAGCTGTATAAAAGAAATATGTCTCTGAGGCTCTCATAACGTCAGCTTCTACTGAACCAAAAATCAGGCGCAAAAGCGGTTTCTTAAATCCCAGACATAACACACTGACTGCGATCGAGATGGCCGTGATGATGAATAACACCTGTCTTGCAGATTCATTCGCCATCTTTTTATTCTGTTGTCCGATATACTGTGAACAGACAATTGCTCCTCCTGCTGCCAGTGCCGAAAATGCCTGTATCACAAGAATATTGATAGAGTCCACCAGCGATACTGCCGAGATAGCTGCAGATCCAATATTACTTACCATCATCGTATCTGCCGTTCCCATAATTGAATTCAATAACTGTTCCAGAACGACCGGTATCAGAATACCGGCGATCATTTTATTTGAAAACATATGCTGTTGTTTCACTTTTTCTGTCATCACTTTTTCTGCTCCATAATATGAATGATTTCTTTATCCGTCTGCGCCATCCCCTGATTACCGATCTGTGCCATATGACGGATACAGTCTTCCGGTGTCTCTGCACAGATACCGTCACTCACACGAAGCGGCGCATCATGAACGGCCGTCAGCGCACAAAGCAGGGCTGCCGATGATCCTGTTGCAACCTTCATTGCACAGCCGACCTTTCCGCCGTCACAGATCATTCCCGTTACCGTCCCGGACATATTTCGCACCGCATACCCAAGCTGTTCGTCACTGCCTCCCAGCAGGTAAGCAATTCCTACGGATGCAGCCGTTGATGATGCCATGACACAGGAGCACATCGGTGACAGCTTTCCTATATAAGCATTGATATAACGGTTCACCAGGTGAGCAATTGCAAGCGCACGCACCTTTTTCTCCATTGACACTCCCAATGCGTCTGCTGCTTCACTGACCGGCAGGATCACTACCAGACCTTTTGTTCCCGCACCGGAACTGCTCATCGTCGGCAGCGGACAGCCGTCCAGACGGCTCTCGGCTGCCGAACTTACTTTCAGCATAATTCTGGTCAGCAGATCATTCTTCAACACCTCTGAACCTTTTTCACTCCGAAGCGTATCTGCAATTCCTACTCCGACTTTCTTATCTTCGGAATAAGCTGCCAGTCTTTCATTCATTTCCACTCCATCCATCAGGAAATGTAATTCTTCCGCTGAAGCTGTATCTGCAACCTGGCGGATCTGTGCAATTGTCATCTGTTTCAACGCCTCAATCAGAGCATTATCTGATGCCTGTCCGTTTTCCTGATTTTTTTCATATATAATCTTTCCATTTTTCTCCAGATATACAAGATTCGTATGTGTTCCTCTGATGACCGATGTGATCATATCTGCTTCTGTCTTAATCTTACATTTCACATACAATCCCTGCTCCTGCTCTTTAATCTTCACGGATACAGCAGCCATACCGCACAGTTCTTTCATCTGTTCCAGAATTTCCGGTGTGATATCTTCCAGAAGTTCCAGCCCTTTTTCCGGATTCTTAAGATATGCTCCCAGTGCTGCTGCATATGGAAGTCCTACATAATCACAGCCTGGGATTCCTGCCGACATTCCATTTTTATAGATTCCTGCATTTACTTCCACTTCTATCGAGCGGATCTTATTTTCCGTCATTTTTCCTGCATTTGCTGCGCACAGTGCTACACATACCGGTTCCGTGCAGCCAAGTGCCGGAACTACGTCATTCTTTAAAAGTGTAATCATTTCTTCTTTTTTTAACATATCTCTTCCCCAAACTTTTTATTTCGACCAGGTTGGTTCTTCCTCTCCTGTATAGGCAAATCTGCCGTCATTCTTTTCTTCCAGTGCTTTGATCATATGATAGGTATATTCATTATATGGTGTTGGAATCCCCAGTTCTTTTCCCATACGCATCAGCGCTCCGGAAAACATATCGATCTCCGTATGACGTCCTGCATCCAGATCCTGTAATGTGGAATAACGGGCCTTTGGCGGAACCGCACTTCCCCGTCCGGACATTCTGTCCGCTTTACTGATGTCAATTCCTTTCGCTTCTGCAATTGCTTCCAGTTCTTTTTTCAAACCATTCTGAATTGCTTTCATATGTTCACTGTCCCGGTAACAGCCAACACCTGCTCCCAGGATTGCCTGTGGCAGATTATTGCAGACATTCAGACGAAATTTACACCACACTTCTTCTATTGCATATTCCGTTGAGCGGTAATGGATTCCCGTACCGGCAAACAGTTCTTTCACCGCCTTTACCCTTTCACTTTCGTATGGGGCTTCATATTCACCGAAGATGATCCCAAGTGTTGTCTCCGGATCGAAATGATATCCGTCCGCTTCTCTGTGTGACGCTACTTTAATCACAGCCGGAAGAATGTGTGACTTTCCAATCTGTTCTGCGATGATCTCTTCGCTGTCCACGCCATTCATCAGGCTCATTACACTGGTATCTTTTCCAACTATTTTTCGGATGCTTTCCAATGCTCCCGGTAATGCACCGTATTTTAACGAAACGATCAGGAAATCCACATTTTCTGCTTCCTCTGGTGTCCACACCTCCGGATGATAGACCTTTCCGTTGATCGCACAGCCCTGACGGCTCAGTCTTTCCTTTCTCTCTCCTTCGGCGATCACACCAAGCTTTATATCTTCACGGTTCGCAAGTCCCCAGATCACATAGGAACCTACCGCACCTGCACCTAATACTGCAACTGATGTTATCTTCATGATTCTTGTCCTTTCATGTTCTGTCTCTGTTAATCCTCAGAATCGTCCGCCAGCAACTTCTCTTGCATACTTTTGTATCTACATGACCTGCCACTGGCAGCTCCTTACGAACACATGGCGATACCAAAAAAATGGCTGCAATCAGTTCCCTGACTGCAACCATTTTATCACATTTTTTATACTTCGGTAGGATTATTTCAATTTCCCGTATTCTTCATCGGATACTGCCTCGCACCATTCATTGGAAATCTCTTCTCCCGGAACTTCTACTGCCCATGCCTTCGGCCATCCTGCATAGAATCCCACGTGTGTGATCACTGCTGCGATCTCTTTCTGCGTCACTCCGTGATCTTTGGCGTTCTGAAGATGGAATTTCAGGGAAGAATCTTCTTTCAATGCTTTCTTTGTTATCCCTGCTGTCCATTCGCCTGACGGATCATATCTTCCACAACGATATCAAAGACTTCTCCAACAGAATTGCAATACTCCAGTATCTTCCACGGCTCATTCGTATGGAAATGAATCTTCACCAGATCTTCATCACCTGCTGCGATCAGACTGTTACCTTCAAAATGTTCTGTAATATAATCTGCGATATCATCTTCATCCAGATCTTCGTCTCTTCTCTCGATCAGTAACTGTGTATCGTAACGATATGCGAACTGATCATCTTCTGCATCAATTGATTGAACTCCCATCTTTCTTATCCTCCGTTATCATTCCAAAATTCTTTACATCGGTGTTCCTACTTCGATCAGATTGCCATCCGGATCATAGAAACGGACCACCTTCTGCCCCCAGCTGTGTGTCATCAGCCGGTTGACATACCTAATATTAGGATACAACTTTTCAAGCTTTCTGGCAAATGCTTCGATATCCGGTTCTTCGAAATATAACTCACTGGCATGATTTTCCGGAATAATATCCTTATTCAGAACTTCTTTCCATATCTTTTCGTCCTGAAGTACCAGGCCTTCCGTTAATATCACATTGCCGTCATTGTCAAGAATTGTATTCAGTCCGAACAGGTCATGATAGAATTGTTTGGAATGTTCGATATCTTTTACAACAATTAATATATTTTTTAATCGCATTTCTTTTCTCCATTATGCATTGACTTTTCCCGGATTTCATTTTCCCTGAGCTTTATTTTATCCAGACTTTATTTTCCCTGCTCTGCCAGATATTCTTCTGTCAAAGCTACGGCATCTGCGATACACTGTGGACAACTGCAGAGAACTTTTCCTGTCTCCACACCTTTTAACTCCCGGCAGATGCAGGAACCATTTTTCTCTTTGAATTTTTCTACTTTGCTTCGGATCTTCTTATATGTATCCCCTTTGGTTCTGGATCCTTCTTCTGTGCCTCCCTGACTGTTATCAAGGCCGATGATCATTGCCATTCCAGACAATGCACCACACATCTCCATCACGCCCATACCCAGACCAAAACCTTCTGCGATACGAAACATATCGTCTTCACTGATTCCGAATTCTTTGCAAAATGTACAGGCTACTGCCTGGGCGCAGTTGCATCCTCTCTGGTGTAATTCTGCTGCATGTTCTGCTTTTGTATTCATGTTAGTCTACTCTCCTTTTGGTTATATATTTTTACTTTTTATTTCATTTTTAGTTAATTCTTATCTATCTCCGTTTCCGATCTTATTCAGATTATTCATGCTTGCCGCTTCCAATGTATTTAATTGTTGTACCGTTAACTGTCGTAATAATTTCATCCGTTCTTTCTGATTCTTATTCTGATTAATCAAAATAGCATTATAACTCTCCTAATTTGCTAGTACCAACCTTTCCCCATTGCCCCTCCTGTTATAATATCGCATACTTTATTAAACCAAATTACTATTATTTAATATATTTTAACATAAAACTATACACAATTGCAATTATTAGTTAATAGAAAAAAGTAAAATCAATACACCCAACACCTTTCATTGACTTTTCCAGATACTCAGATTACAAAAAGAAGCCAGATTTCTCCGACTTCCTTTCAAACTACGATTTCTATATATTCTTATTTCATAATCAGATTCAACACACCTGTTGACTGCAGGAATAAAATCATCATAATGACTGGCATAATATAACGCATCATCACATTATATAACTTTTTACGCTTGAATTTTTTGCCATTCAGTTCCATTTCCTCCGCAATCCATGACGGTTTCATGATCCAGCCGATCAAGATTGCTGATAACAGTGAGATAAACGGCATCATAAAGCTGTTACTGATATAGTCCATGATATCCAGAAGCTGTCCCGTACTTCCGTTTGGAAGTGCAACTTCTACATAGAAGACGCTGTATCCAAGTGCGATCACTGCTGTTGCGATCAGGTAGATCACCGATAACACTCTGGTCGTCTTCTTACGCTCTGTGTGGAATAATTCCATACAGTTTGCGGTAATGGATTCCAGTACCGAGATGCAAGATGTTAACGCCGCAAATCCTGCCAGCACGAAGAACAGAATTCCGATGATTCTTCCTACCACTCCCATACAGTAGAATACTTTCGGCAATGAGACAAACATCAGTCCCGGGCCTGCTGACATACCATCCAGTCCGGAGAATACGAATACTGCCGGAATGATCATAACACCGGCAAGGAATGCAACTCCTGTATCCATAATTTCAATCTGCGATACTGCTTTGTTCAGATCTACATCTTTCTTTACATAAGATCCATATGTAATCATAATTCCCATAGATACACTCAATGAAAAGAACAACTGACTCATTGCATCCAATGTGATCTGAAGGAAACGTCCAATCGTGATTCCTGTCAGATCCGGTTTCATATACACCTTCAGTCCCTGTAATCCTGTACGGACCGTTCCGTCATCCAACGTAGTCTTTAATGTAAGTGAGAAAATTGCGATTCCAATTACCATGATCAACAGAACCGGCATGATAAATTTGGAAACTCGTTCAATTCCCTTTTCTACTCCGTTATATACGATCAGTGCAGTCAGGAACATAAAGATCAGTCCATACCATACGGAAGACGGAGAAGAGATAAATGAAGTAAAGCAGTTATCTGCTACTGCCTGCTTTCCTGAACTTGTAAGATAGATCACGATATATCTTAAGATCCATCCACCAATCACCGCGTAATAAGTCATGATCAATACCGGAACCAGGAATGTGATCACTCCAAGAAATTTCCATTTTTTTCTCATTGATTCATAGGCATAGATTGCGCTTTTTCCCGTCTTGCGGCCAATTGCTATATCTGTAGTCAGTAACACAAAACCAACCGTCAATACCAGCACAAGATAGATGATCAGGAAAAGTCCTCCCCCGTCTTTTGCTGCCAGATATGGAAAACGCCAGAGGTTTCCCACGCCGACTGCGCTTCCGGCTGCTGCAAATACGAAGCCAATCTGCCCGCTAAAGCTATTTTTTTGTTTCATACTCTTTTTTCCTCTCATTTTTTCGTTAATACTTCAATATTTTACCACTAATTCATAGAAAATAAAACAAAAAAGACCAGTGGAGACGTGAAAAAGTAGCTTTTTTTCTGTCCCCACTGGTCTTTCTGCTATCTACAGGCTCCAGTCTGCTGCCATTAGCTGTGTCTTCATCATATTCGCATAGATGCCGTCTTTCTTCTTCAATTCTTCTGGCGTACCACTTTCCGCAACTACACCGTCTTTCAATACCACAATCTTATCCGCATCTGCGACTGTTCTCATTCTGTGTGCAATGATAATGACCGTCTTATTCTTAATCAGTCGTGACAGGGATTCCTGTATCATCGTCTCGTTATCTACATCCAGAGACGCCGTTGCTTCATCCGGAAGGATGGACCGATCAGTGCGGTAACTTCGCCCTGTTTTGCCGTAAATGTGACATCTTTTAATACCGCATCTCCTATATTATAAGAAAATCCGACATTCTGGAATGCAATATCATATCCCTGATTATCCATCATTGTTGTACCATCCTGCACTTCATGTGACAGGATCTCATCCTTTGATGCTCCCTTATAACGGAATGATACATTTTCAAATGTAATCGAAGTATCTGCCGGTATTTCTTTTTTTCTGTTTCTTTTAGTGGCTGCATTTCTAAGATACTGTCAATTCTTGAAAGTGCATCTTCTACAACCATTGTATTTTCTCCTGCATACATCATCTTCGTCAGTGTCACCGTAATGATCGGTGTGATAATAATGTAGAACAGAAGATTCAGTAAAAATGTACTATCTGCAGTTCCACTCTTTACATTACCGAATAAGTATGTTGCAGCGATCATGATTGCAAATACAGAGTTGATCGCAACCGTATATCCCATCATTGGAATACGCAGATCTTTTGTATATGAAATTGTCCATTTTTCATATTTTTTGATGGAATCACGGAATCTCTTAAATCACTGCAAATGCGAGCACAACCGGGATCAGACACAAAAGTCCTAATTTTCAGTCAAATACCAGAAGTAACGATGCAAGACCGACCGGTGTTGCACCCGCCACATATTTGTCCGGCAGCTGGTGTGCAACGAACGTCTCCGTTGCCGCACTGGAATCATTTACGATCATTCTTACTTTACCGCTTCCCTCATCGTCCATAAATCCAAGTGGTAACGTCAGAATATGCCGCATCAGTCTGGAACGCATATTCGCCTGAATGCGAAATGCGAACAGATCAGTGCGCCTATGTAGATTGCCGTTGCAAGCAGGGCAAATCCCACCGCACTCCTATAGCAGTCTGTTTATTTTCTTTTTTAAGACCAATGATACACCTATGATTCACAGCCTTCTTTGTATATAATGTCCCATCCGGTGCTGTGATATTTTTCCAGCATGACCACATATTCTTCAGCCTCTTCTTTGGACATATCGTGCCTTACCACTTCGAAAAAGCTTTCAAATAATGCCTTATTCATAATGTGCATGAAGTTTTTCGTAACCGGCTTTCCTCCTTTAAAATGAAGTCCGGTCGCTTCCATGAACTTATATGTATATTCTGTCTCGATATCCACCAGATGTTCTACAAAGTTCTGGAATTTCGTCCCATAGGAACCATTTACCAGAAGTTTGAACTCTTCGAAATGCTCATACATATATTCCACAAACATCTCCATACCCTGCTGTGCGAAATCATCTAACTGTTTTGCCTGCTTATCCGGGTCTGTCGCATGGAATCTCTCCTGCACACTTACAAACTTCTCTGTAAATTCTCTCGCTACCGGTTCTACGATAGCGGGAAATAATCCTGTCTATTGATATATTTTCTCGATTTTCCATCACCGTTTTCTTCTTTCCGAATATACTATAAACCATAGAATATATTTCACTGGGAGGATCTTATGAAAAAGCGTATCACTGCACTTCTTTTACTCCTTACACTATCTGTCACTTCACTTTTTGCATGTACATCTGCTGACAAATCGGAATCCGCATCAGACAAAACAGCAAAAACTTCAAAATCCACAAGTACTAAAAAACAGGAACTGACTCCTGTTACATTAAATGAAGTAGCACACTCCATCTTCTATGCTCCGATGTATGTGGCAATCGAAAAGGGATATTTTGCCAACGAAGGAATCGACCTTTCTCTCGTGACTGGTTTCGGAGCCGACAAAACTATGACGGCCGTCCTCTCCGGAACTGCCGACATCGGCTTTATGGGTTCGGAAGCTTCTATCTACACATATAACGAGGGGGCGAATGATTATGTTGTAAACTTTGCCCAGCTCACCCAGCGCGCCGGGAACTTCCTGGTTGCCAGGGAAGATATTAAGGATTTCAAATGGGAAGATCTGAAAGGCAAGAAGGTCATCGGCGGTAGAAAAGGCGGCATGCCTGAAATGGTATTTGAGTATATCTTAAACCAGAACCATATCGATCCGGCTACAGATCTCACCATCGACCAGAATATTGATTTCGGTTCTACTGCGGCTGCCTTCGCAGAAGACAAATCCGATTACGACTTCACCGTAGAATTCGAACCTGGTGCAACCAATCTTGAAAAACAGGGTAAGGGATACGTTGTCGCCTCTCTTGGAACGGACAGCGGCTATGTTCCGTACACTGCTTTCTCTGCAAAGAAGAGTTACATCAACAAACATCCGGAAGTCGTCCAGGGATTCACCAATGCACTGCAAAAAGGTATGGACTACGTGGCATCCCACACACCGGAAGACATTGCCCAGGCAATCGCTCCTCAGTTCAAAGAGACCACACTGGATACGATCACAACCATCATTTCCCGCTATTATGAGCAGGATACATGGAAAAAAGATCTGATCTTCCGGCAGGAAAGCTTTGATCTTCTTCAGGATATCTTAGAAGAAGCAGGCGAGCTTAAGGAACGCGCACCTTACAAGGATCTCGTAACTACTACTTATGCAGAAAAGGCAGCAAAAGCAAGCAACGATACCCAGAAAACCAATTAATTCTATACTCCGATATCTACAAAACCGGCAACTTCTCTTGCTTACTATGGTATAAAAAATAATGCTGCAAACTTTTCTTCATTCTGCAGCATTATTTTTAAATTATCATATATTCGTAAGAACCTGCTATCAGCAGTTTTCTTTTTCTTCCTATATTCGCCTATACCAGCTCCGCATCCAGGTGCTCTTTCACATAACCGCTGACTTTATCTCTCGGAATCTCCATCACCACTGCCAGTTCTCCATACAGGAACTTCTCGGCGCTGGACATATATCTCTCATCAACGTTGATCGTCTTTTTTCCCGCCAGTAATCTCTTCTTATTTCTTCCATATGAAGTCTTGATCAGTGAGATCCACTCCCGGCACTGATTGTGTAACAATGCGTTTTTGTACATTCCTTCCCGCTGTTTTTCATTTGTCACACCAATGATATCGATCTTTGGCATCTCTTTGATCAGATTCTCCGCCTCTTCTTTTGTGATCAGTTTTCTGATCTGATCCCGCTTATTATCGACTGGTGTGTATACCGTTCCACCTGCATCATATACCGGTTTTAACGTATAATACTCTTTGTCCGAACTGCCCATGTCAATCTTGCCAATATTTACTACTTCGCAGACGCCCTCCTTATAATGCGCCACATAATCTCCTATTTTGAACATTTCTGCCTCCTGTTCTAACACTTCTCTCATGGTAACCTGCAGATGTATGACAACGCTAAAAGAGCGCACAATCCGAAGTTATATCGAACTGCACGCCATCTTTTCTGGTATCGTATTATGAAATTTGTAAACGCGCTGACATAAACTCTTGATATACCTATTATATCACAACCATTTCACGGATGTAAGATTTTTTTAAGAATTTCTCTCAAAATCAACCCTGCACCGCACAAAGCCACCAATATTTTCCTTTCTATCAGTATCAGCCAACGTGGAATTTTTTATGCATTTCTTCTTTAAATTCTTTTCGTTTGAATAAAATTAATCCGATCAACAGCAGAAAACTGCACCCGATACAGATAACCGATGGAGTCCTGTAATGGATTACTCCTGTCACTAAAAGAATCAATGGAAGAATCATCGAATAGACAGCGGCCATCACATAATAGATCATATATTCTCTCGGTGACAGGGAACGTATTCTTGATATGATCAACATTACAACCTGGATCAGCAGGCAGATATCCGGAATTCCGATATTCACAGACCAGCCTCTCCATCCGGTTCCGAGATCCCACAATACACAGATTCCTGACATGATCAGAAGCTGCCATGCCGCATTCTTCAGCAGATTGAACCGTTTCACATAACCGACTGCCATCGTAAGCCACATCGTCGCACACCCGGCTGCCACGAACACCGACCAGTGCACACCGGGCGATATAATGATATCCGTCATCATACTGATCACGATCGCTGCAATACAGCAAAATGTAAAGATCTGTAATACTTTCTTTCCTTCATAATTTGGTCTTGCATCCTCCGGGAAATCCGGTTCTGCCACTTTGACCGAAGCCCCCAGTTCTTTCAATATCCGGTAGAAATTCCGCTGGATATTCGTGCTGTCGTATCTCGATGTAAAGCCAAGTGATAACGTATCTTGAAAAGAACAGATACATAATTCTGTCCGGTTCGTACTTGTATACACGCCAAACTTTTCAATATATTGCGCATAATCTTCCGGCATCTTTACCACACTCATGTTCGAAAGCACGGCGGTTACTTCCTGCTCCGCCATCTTGGCACCCGCACGGATACAGCGGTTTTTCAGTTCCAGCGGTGCCCATTTTAAGATCTTATGCTTTTCTATTGCAATCAGTTCATTCATCCGTCCTGCCATATGCTCTTTGGACAGATTCTCCTGAAAATATAACTTTACTGCCTCCAGTACATCTTCAAAAGAATCTTTTCCCCCTCCGAACTGATACCCCGGCTCTATATAACCGAAGAAATTCAGCATCGAATCCGATGGAAAAATCTTTCTTAAATTCACCGGAACCATCAGGATAACCGGCTTCTTCTCCTGCATCCGGCTCATTTCTTCATGGATTGCACAGATAAATGCAGCCGTCAGGAGCACCGACATGGAGACTTTCTTTTCTCTGGCAATCCCCAGCAGTTCTTTTACCGACATGGAAGCTTCATTGATCTGCAGCTCTTCATATCCTTTTCCACCCTTTTTGATCTGAACCGCCCTGATCTTTTTCTTTTTCTTTCTTGGAAAATCCGGATCATAATATCGGCTGAAACTGTCATCTTCCTGATCTTTTACCGTCAGATACTGGTTTGACAGCTCCACCGGTTCCAGATCTTCTTCGTGGATCAGATACAGATAATTCTTCACCAGTTCTCTTAGGAATTCTGTTGCACCGGTTCCATCTGTCAGCGCATGAAATACTTCAAAATTGATCCGTTTTTCATAATATGTCACTTCAAATAAAAGTGTCTTTTTATCCCGTACATACAGGCTGCTGCAAGGTTCTTTATATTCTTCCCTTACCACCGGTCTTAATTCACTTTTCTCCAGATAATGCCAGAAAAGCCCCTTTCTCATAACCGACAAAAATACGGGATACTTTTGTATCGTCTGATTCAGAGCTTCCTGTAATATCTCTTCTTTTACTTCTTCTTTCAGCTCACAATAGAACCGGAACACTCTGGTATCTTTCGGGCTGCTGGCTGCGGAAAATAACTTTGCCGCATTATCCAGACTTCTCCAGTAAGCACGTTTTTGCTCAAACACCGGCTTTCTCCTCCCCCTTTACTTTCCCGCTTTATTCTTCGTTTGCAGGACTAACCTTCCGGCTGTTTTCATCAGATGTATAGCCGCTCAGGAAACGGTTAATAATAGCAAAGCTCTCCTGTACATGGTAATATTTTACTCCCAGTGCAAAGAATCCGTGAAGTGCATCCTGTATTCTGTGCACCTCCACCTTATTGCCCGCTTCTTTTAACCTTCTTCCATACTCTTCCCCCTCATCTCTGAGAGGATCACATTCCGCCGTTAAGATCAGTGTATCCGGCTGGTTGCTGTAATCGGTCTCCATGAGAGGTGCAAGATATTTACTTTTCTTATCTTCTTCTGCCGATGCATAGAAATTAATATAATCCCGCATCTTTCCCGCAGTCAGAAGATATTCCGTCCCGTAACGTCTTACCGACAAATATGGGGACTCCTCACTGTAATCATTATTTACCGCAGGATAGATCAGTATCTGTCTCTTCGGCAGGAATTCTCCCTGATCTCTTGCCATCAGTGAAACAGCTGCTGCCAGATTCCCACCGGCACTGTCTCCGATCAGTGTAATCTTATCCGGATCTGTATTCAAGATAAACTGGTTCGTGTACATAGCCTTTGCCGCCATATAACAATCGTAAAAACCAATGGGAAATGGATACTCCGGCGCCAGCCGGTACTCTACCGATACAACGATATGATCTGTTGCCGAAGCAAGACGGGCACAGATTCTTTCATAATTATCAATACTTTCCGTTACCCATCCTCCCCCGTGAAAGAACAGAAATACCGGCAGATCATCCTCCATCTTTTCCCCTGGAAGGAATATCCTTACAGGGATCTGATGATTGCCGTTATAAATCTTATAGTCAATCGTCTTATGAAATATCTTCATCGGATCAATTGCTTTTAAATTCGCCAGGTGTCTTGAAGCCTCCACTTCAATGCCGTCGAAGGACAGCGCTTTTAATACCCGCCTCATTGATTTGTTGATCGCCATTATCTGATATATCCTTCCTCATATGCTTTTGCTTTATTAAATGCATATAACTCTGCAAAAGTTGCCTGCTTGTATGGAGAAGCGTAGAAAATCCCCACCATTCCACATGTGATAACCGTAAGAATATCCCATCCAAGGAATGACAGATCCAGAATAAACGTCTCCATCTTCTGTCCGTCCATCATACGCTTACTGATCTGGAATGCTTCTTTTCTGTCCATTCCCGGATTCTCTGCAAGAATGTAAGGAATCATCAGATATTCATAATGTTTCACGATTCCTGGAATCACCAGCAGTAATGTCCATAAGGATGTAAAAAGTTCTCTTAAGAACATGGTCAGTACAATATTCACATAATGTCCGGAACGGAATGCATCAAACATCGTTCCAACCGTTGGATTCTCTGTCTTATTCAATACGAAGAAACGTTTTCCACCTACTTCCAGAAGATTTCCCACGAATATCTTCAGTGCCCATATTACAATCGTTAATATAATCGCAGCCATTGCAATTGCCAGCCCTGCAAATGGGAATCCCCATCCGTAATGATATGAGAATGAAAACCCGTCATTCCCATACAGACTGTTCTGTGAAGCACCACTTCCGGTTCTTCCTCCGCTTATGCTGCTAAGTCCCGTGATGATTCCCATGATCACTGCTACAGCCACACATGCCCAGTAATTCTTCTTAAATGCAATCTTACCATTTGTTTTCAGTCTTTCTCTTGTCCAGTTCATATACTTTTTCTCCTTGTTTATCCCTGTTGCTTTGCATCTTGAATCTTTTCATTTAAATCATTCAGATATACCCATCGGTCCATCTTCTCATCCAGTGCATTCTCAGTCTCTTCTTTTTTCTCCATAAGTTCCCGCAATTTCACCGAATTAGTCGCATTGGCTGCAATCTGTGCATCCAGTGTCTCAATCTTTTCTTCCAGTTTTGCAATGTCATCATCGATCGACTCGAACTCCCTCTGCTCTTTGAATGTGAATTTCAGCTTTGGTTCCCGCTGTTTCCAGGTGTCTTTCGAAGAGCTTTCTGCCTTCTTCGGCTGTTCCTCTGTCCCGGCAGCATGTCCTTTCAATGACATCTCTGTATCCAGACCTTCCAGTTCTTTGCGGATCAGATAATCCGAATAACCACCCTCGAACTGTCGTACTTTTCCGTCTCCTTCAAATGAGAAGATACGGTTCACAATACGATCCAGGAAATAACGGTCATGTGATACCGTGATGATAATTCCGTCAAAGTGATCCAGATAATCTTCCAGGATCGTCAGCGTCTGGATATCCAGATCGTTGGTCGGCTCATCCAGGATCAGTACATTCGGTGCACTCATCAAAACACGCATCAGGTACAGTCTTCTCTTTTCTCCCCCGGAAAGCTTCTCAATCTTTGACCACTGCATGGCTCCGTCAAATAAGAAGCGCTCCAGCATCTGGGATGCCGTGATCTTTCCGTCTGATGTCGTAACATATTCTCCCACTTCTTTGACATAATCAATCACTTTCATGGATGCATCCATATATTCATTCTCCTGAGAGAAATATCCGATCCGGATCGTCTGCCCAATCTCGATCGTGCCATTATCCGGTTTTACAATCCCATTAATAATCTTAAGAAGTGTCGTCTTTCCACAGCCATTCGGTCCGATGATTCCGATTCTGTCATTTTTTAGGAAAATGTAACTGTAGTCATCGATCAGCTTTCTTGCTCCATAAGATTTACTGATGTTCTGAAGCTCGATCGTCTTATTTCCCATACGGGACGCTACGGAATCCAGTACCACTTTCTTTTCTTCCTGAATGTCCTTGATCTCCTGCATTGCCTTGATGCGGTCAATGTGTGCTTTCTGCTTCGTACTTCTGGCTCTTGCACCTCTTCCCAGCCATTCGAGTTCTGTACGCAGAAGACTCTTTCTCTTTCTTTCTGTCGCCAGTGCCATATCCTGACGTTCTGCTTTTAACTTGACAAACTCCGAATAATTTCCAGGGTAGCTGTATAATTTCCCCTGATCTACTTCCACGATCCTGGTTGCCACACGATCCAGAAAATAACGGTCATGGGTAACCATCAGGATTGCCCCGCGAAATCCGATCAGATATTCCTCCAGCCACTCAGACATCGCATTATCCAGGTGGTTGGTCGGTTCATCCAGTACCAGGATATCTGCCGGTGTAAGCAATGCATTGACCAGTGCAATTCTCTTCTTCTGACCGCCGGACATATGCTCTACTTTCTCGTCATAGTCATAGAAGCCAAGCTTGTTCAGCATGGATCTGGCATCTGCTTCAATTGTCCACTGATTCAGCTCATTCACATTGTCTGCGATTGCCGCACGCAACACCGTTGTTCCCTCTTCAAATTCCGGTGTCTGCGGCAGATAACAGATCTTGACCTGATTTCCTATACTGATCTTACCTTCATCGTATGGTTCTATCCCGGCTGCCACTTTTAAAAGCGTAGATTTTCCCATTCCGTTAATTCCGATCACACCGATCTTTTCATTCTCATTGATGCTGAATGCAACATCATTCAGAAGGACACGGTCAGTATAAGCCTTCGTAATATGCTCCATCGTAAGTAAATTCATACTTTAGTTCTCCTTCATAAGCCTTTCGGATCTTCCCATCGGCAGTCCCTGTAAAATGCCTGACAGGCCAGAAAAGAGACCGGAAACTCCGATCTCTTTTCGTTCTCCTCTTTCTATTATATTTTACAGAAAGACATATTTCAATATGAATAATACCGTAAGTACATACATTAATGCGCTGATCTTCTTTTCTTTTGCTTTTCCAGTCATCAGATTCAGGATCACATAAGAGATAACTCCCATAGAGATACCTTCTGAAATGCTGTAGAAGAATGGCATAGCCAGAATACAGATGTAGCATGGCAGTGCCTCTGAAAAATCATCAAAATCAATGTGTGTCACATTTGTCAGCATGTAGAATCCAACCACGATCAGGGCCGGTGCTGTTGCAAATGAAGGAATTGCAAGGAAGATTGGTGACAGGAACAGTGACAGGCCGAATAAAATAGCTGTCGTTGCAGAAGTCAGTCCCGTTCTTCCTCCTTCGGATACACCGGATGCACTCTCTACAAATGTCGTAGTCGTTGTTGTTCCAAGCACTGCTCCAACGGTTGTTGCAACCGCATCTGCCATCAGTGCCCCTTTGATTCTCGGAAGCTTTCCGTCTTTGTCAAGCATGCCTGCCTTTGTAGATACACCAATCAGAGTTCCGAGTGTATCAAAAAGATCTACGAAAAGGAATGCAAATACTACAACAACGAATTCCAGTGAAAATACATTCTTAAAATCAAGCTTTCCAAATACCGGTGCAAGGCTTGGAATTGCAAGTCCGGAACTGAAATCCGGAAGCAGACTGTAGAATCCGATCTCCGGATTCGGTACATAAAGACCTGCTATCTGGCAGATGATTCCAAGTATCCATGTGATCAAGATACCCCAAAGGATATTTCCTTTGATGATACCTGCAATACCATTCAGACGATTATGGACGCAATCATGGTGTAACCGAAAGGAGGCTTCTTTATGGGTTGGCTGGCAGCGCAGGGCGCGATTATGGCGATTGGGCTTTTCATCGGGCTTGTCTGCTCGGTGATCGGACTATTCTTCGGGCATATCATTCTCTTTGATAGCATTGCTCTCGGCATTGCCGCCGGAGTGTACTGCAATCAGTTTGCCGCAATTCATCCGGCGCTGTGCCTCGTGATCGGCATTGCAACATTTCTGCTGCTATTGTGGCTGCAAAATACCAGCATTGGCTTCTGGCTCGTTGGCGGGCTGCTCACGCTGATCTATGCAGCGGTGTTCGGGCTGCTGGCCTACTTCATTTCGGAGCATGATCCCATCTGGGGCTGGGTGATTTTCGGTCTGGTTTTCCTTGTGGTCGGTGCGCTGCACCTACGCGCACGGGATAACTGAAAGCAAGCGCATAGTCACAGCTTAGATTGCCTGTATGCCTTGCTGAGAGCGGCTTTATAGCACCGAAAACGCAAGGGGCGTATGTTTCCTTGCCTGTTATGAAAACCGAGTTTGAAAGCGTGACAAATGAGATTGAAAGGAATGATGGTATATGTTCAAATATCCCTTGGCAGTAACGATTGATACAAACATATTTGACGCAGCAAGATTTGACTTGTGCGATACAAGCACCCTCAAAATACTCGAAAACTATGTTAAAAGCGGGAAAATTAAGGTTGTTTTAAGTGATATTGTTGTACGAGAATCAAAAAGACATATTGCAGATCAGGTCAAAAAAATATGTGGGATTATGCGAAAGGCAAGAGCTGCCGCTTTGGAGGGATCTACTGAACATCTCATAACCACTATTGGTCTGGGCGAGATATTGAGAATCGTAAAAAACAAAGATGAACTCATATCCAAAGGTGAGGAAATGTTCGATGATTTTCTCCGAACGATCAATGCCGAGATTCTTGGTGTAGATTTAATAGATGTAGGTTTGATACTCGGTGATTATTTTGAGACTAAGCCACCTTTTGAAAACGGTGAAAAGAAAAAAAGTGAGTTTCCAGACGCATTTATTGCTCAACAGATCAGAAAGCGATTTGGCGAAACGGAAAAAGTTGTAATTGTTAGCAACGATAAAGGTTTTATAAGGGCTTGTGGAAAAAGTGAAAATCACCGTTTCTTCAACTCCTTAGGCGAGTTATATAACGCAATAAGTAAAGAAGATGCGGCTTATGATGAAACAATGGCTGTTATCAAGGAACTACAATTACGCATAAGCGCTGCTGTGAACGAGTATATCAAAGACAACGAAAATATAGATGTGCATGGCCTTTCATACGACAAAGACGGGATAGAATCCGGGTACGATTACAATGAATTTTATCTGCATAGTATTTCAGATGTAACATTTTCTGTCCACTCCGTAGATGAAATTTCCGACAACATTTCTATTGTCACGCTCTCATGTAAAGCAGATATTTCCGCTGATTGCTATTATGAGGATTATGCCAATGCCCCTTGGGATCCCGAAGAAAAAGAATATGTATTTGTTGATACAATAAAAATGCGCGAGGAACATAAAGCACGGTTTGGGTGCAGAATCGAGATTGACCGAGCAGAAAAGACGTTCAAAGTGTTTCCGTTTACAGTTATTTTGGGTGGCGATTCAAGACGCAACAGATATGAGGTTGAAGAACACCCCGTCGAAGATGATGAAGAAGAAATTCGGGATATGGACAGAGAAGCACTTGGATTTCAGGCGCTCGGAAGCTATGAATCATACTTAGAGGATAATTTGCCTGATTCACATTTTTGCGCAGATATAATCGAAAGGTTTGAGAAAATAAATGGCTTATACCGAAAGTATGATGACTGCTGTATTAGTTTTGATAACCTGTTGGCCGAACTTAATACTGCCAATCCTAAAGAGATCATCAAACTGATATACGAAAGATTGTTGGAAATATCAGATATACCGCACATTGCCAATATAGAAAACATCACAGATTCAGATATTGAAGAAATCCAAGCATGGGCAAATGCTCAATATGAAAGAGTATCTGAGATCGCAGATATAGGCACGCTGCCGGATGTAATGTCTTTCGGGGAAACGATTGTAATTAAGGGTGTAGACGGCAGTAAAGCATCATTGTCCATAGGTGATAATCAGATAAGCCCTGACGAGGGCAGCGAAGAAGTTATTGATATTTGCTTCTCTAACGGGGATGAAAATACGACCAGCGGATATATAAAACTGACTGTTGGCTATTTGAATTTTGATGAAGATGGCGGAGCTACGGATGGCCTAAGTGATGATGTCGAATACGAATATGACGACATATTAAAAGAACTGGATAGCTTCATTGATGCGCAGAAGCGTGAGGTAAAAAAAGACACCAAAATTGCCGAGATTATCAGCGATGTTATAAACGCGGGTATTGACAATACCTAAAGCAAAAATGCAGGGTGCAGCAGCCATCGTCGGTTGCCGCATCCTGCGTTGGCTTTTGCTTTACATCATTCTGCAATAATCTGCCCTGACTGTATTCGATAGGTGTGGTCGCAGAGAGATTCAATGTCTTCCTTATTATGAGAGATGTAAGGATAATCAACTTCTCCTGTTTCTT
>OKTW01000336.1_pt1 | contig 27929 bp, 24 predicted proteins | sample 1606371 | NCBI WGS metagenome assembly OKTW01 (sample SAMEA3879568, study PRJEB24766) | human gut metagenome | biome: human-associated habitat; feature: feces | place: USA | collected 1985/1987
ATATAATAATAAGTATATTTATAATAGATATCATATTAAGTAATTTATATCGTAATCCCTATACCTTCTAGTATAGAGATTATTTCTTTTTCTTATTAATACCAAGAATACTACCAAGTATAGAAATAAATAACAAAATAAAATAATAAATAATCGAAGTCCAATCAAATACCTTACATATCAAACAAATAATAACAAATAAAATAACCCATATAAGCCCATACTTAATACCTTCGATATAACCCTTCTCATTAGATAACTTACCAAGTCTATAACTACCAATAAATATACTAATAATAGGAATAATTAAAAATATAATCTTAAGAACAATCCCATTAATAACATTAAAATAATTAAAAATAGTAATTATAATAGAACTAATAATTAATATACCAAAACACCATAATAAACTTTTTAAATAATTCATAATCATAAATATCACCACTAAATATTATGAAATTGTATAAAAAAATATACATTAGTACATAATTATAATGGTGATAATTATGACAATAGTAGTACTAAGAACAATATTCTTCTATCTATTTATATTTGTAATATATCGTATAATGGGTAAAAGAGAAGTAGGACAACTAAGTATAACAGATTTAATAGTATCATTACTTATCGCAGAACTAACAGTAATAAGTATTGAAAACTATAAAGCAAGTATCTTATATTCCTTAATACCAATAGTAATATTAGTATTAATGCAGTGTATATTAGCTTATATAAGCCTAAAAAAACCAAAATTTAGAATCTTCCTAGATGGTAATCCTTCTCTTATTATAAAGAATGGAAAAATAAACTATAACGAAATGCTAAGACAAAGATATAACCTAGACGATTTACTAGTACAATTAAGAGATAAAGGCTATCGTAGTATAGAAGAAGTAGAATATGCCATCCTAGAAAGCAGCGGTACATTATCCGTATTTCCTTATAAAAAAGAAACTTCACCATTACCACTTCCAATAATACTAGATGGTGATATCCAAGAAGATACCCTAAAACACCTAAAGAAAGATAAAAAATGGGTCTATAACTTTCTAGATAAAAAAGATATAAATATCGAAGATGTCTTCTTTGCCTTCTACAAAGATAAAAATATCTTTATCATAAAAAATGACGATTTATTAAAATAATAAAGTATCAAAAAATGGTACTTTTTTCTTATCTCTAACATAAATTATGGTGAGGGGTGATATCTTTTGTCAGCATATAAAGAAATTGTAACTAAAGCAGTAGTAGGTAAAGGAAAGAAGTATTATAAAAATACTTATAAAGTAAATACAGATTCTCCAGTCGATACTGTTTTAGGTTGTTGGGTAATCAATCATAAATTTTCAGGTAGTGATGAGGCAGGTAAAATAGTCATAAATGGTTCTTATGATGTAAATTTATGGTATTCATATGATAACAATACCAAGACATCAGTAATAACAAAGAATATACCATATAAAGAATTAGTAACAGTCTCCCAAAAAGAAACTACTGATACATCAAAGAAAGATATAATAGTAAGATGTTTAAAAGGACCTAGTTGTATATCTGCTAAAGAAGATGGAAATAGTATCAATATCGATATAGAAAAAGAATTAGGAATAGAGATAGTCGGAGATACCAAAGTAAAAATAGCCATCGAAGAAGATGAAGAACCATGGGATGATATACCAGAAGAAGTAACTGAAGAAACAGAAAAAGAAATAGAAGAAAATATTGATCCTAACTATATTAAAGAAGAAAAGTAATCTTCTTTTTTTATGCCCTTCGTGCCTGTAGTCACTCCAGGGTTTTCTAATGCCTAAGGTCATTAGAAAAAAAGTTTAACTATCAAATAATTAAAAAAAATCAATAATAAGTCAAAAAATACCCACTAAATAAGCAATTTTTAGTACTTTTTAGTTGACATTCATAATATTATGTAATATAATTAATAACGAAACGGAAAGAAGATTATATTTATCTCACCTGATTACACATAGTAATAGGTAAAAGGCTGCATACTTTATAATACAATATATAATTAGTCTTTTTAATGGATAAATGGATACTTCTTTAGTATTCATTTTTTTGGAGGTGTTAGCTATAGCTACTTTAAAGGATAATCCTATCAATGAACAAATTAGATGTAAGGAAATGATGGTAATTGGACCAAACGGAGAACAACTTGGTGTAAAGAGCAAACAAGATGCTCTTACTCTAGCAGGGTATGCTGGATTTGATTTAGTACTTATGAGTGACAGTGGTAATATGCCAGTATGTAAAATAATGGACTATAACAAATTCAAGTATGAAAAGAAAAAGAAAACCAAAGAAGCACAAAAGAAACAAAGAGAAGCAATGGTAGAAACAAAAGAATTCAGATTATCAGTAAATATTGATATTCATGATTTCAATACTAGAGTAAATAATGCAAAAAAAGCATTTGAAAAAGGCAACAAAGTAAAAGCAAGCATTAGGTTCAAAGGAAGACAAATTGCCCATCCAGAACTTGCAAAAGAAGTATTAGATAGATTTTATAATGAAGTAAGTGATGTTGCAGAAATAGAACTAAAACCTAGAATTGAAGGTAGAACAATGTTTATGCAACTTACACCTAAGAAATAGAAGGAGGATATTATGACAAAACTTAAGAAAAATAAAATGAAAACACATAAAGGATTAAAGAAAGTTTTAAATGTAAGACAAAGTGGATCAATTAGTAAATCAAGACAAGGTGTTTTACATAATACTGGTAAGAATAGTGCTGCTAGAGCATCTAGTAAGAAACAAGGATCTAGTTTAAACAAATCAGATTTAAAGAGAATTAAAGATTTAATATAGGAGGGATAATATGACAAGAGTTAAAGGTGGCACTGTTGCACGTGCTAGAAGAAAAAAAGTATTAAAACAAGCAAAAGGTTATTTTGGTAGTAAACATAGATTATATAAGACTGCTCATGAACAAGTAATGCATTCAGGAGTATATGCTTTTAGAGATAGAAAACAAAACAAGAGAAACTTTAGAAAATTATGGATTACAAGAATCAATGCTGGATGTAGAGAAAACGAAATCTCTTATTCAAGATTCATTGATGGATTAAATAAAGCAGGAGTAACAGTTAATAGAAAAATGTTAAGTGAACTTGCTATTGATAATCCTAAAGCATTTTCAGATTTAGTAGCTATTGCTAAAGATGCTTTAAATGGTAAAAAATATACACCAAAAGAAGTAAAAGCAGAAACTAAAGAAGAAAAGAAACCAGCAGAAAAGAAAACTACTACTAAAGCAGCAGAAAAGAAAGGGCCTGCTAAAAAAGCAGAAACTAAAACTACTGCTAAAAAGAGTACTAGTACAAAATCTACAACTACTAAAAAAACTGCAACTAAAAAAGAGGAAAAATAATTTTTCTTCTTTTCTTTTAAATAATACTTAAATTTTTCAATATAAGTGGTATAATTTTATAGGATGGTGATCGTATGATATATATAACTGGTGATAAACATGCCAATTTTGAAGAAGTTCTAAATTTTTGTTATGTTAATAAAACTTCTTTAGATGATACATTAATTGTTTTAGGAGATGCTGGAATAAATTATTATGCTAATGAAAATGATTATATACTTAAAAATAGTTTATTACAATATCCAATAACTTTTCTTTGTATTCATGGTAATCATGAGGAGAGACCAGAAAATATTAAAACATATAAAAAGAAAAAATTTCATGATGGAATTGTATATTATGAAGAAGATTATCCTAATATATTATTTGCAAAAGATGGAGAAGTATATAACTTTAATAATCATAAAGTTCTTGTAATAGGCGGTGCATATAGTGTTGATAAATATTTTAGATTAGCAATGGGATATAACTGGTATGAAAATGAACAACCAAATGCCGCTACTAAAAGTAGAGTTAAAGAAGTCTTAAATAATATGAATAATAAAATTGATATTATTTTATCACATACTTGTCCATATAAATATCTACCAAGAGAAATGTTTTTAGGTGGTATAGATCAATCAACAGTAGATTATTCGACAGAACATTTTTTGAATGAGATAGAAAATACAGTAGATTATAATTTATGGTATTGTGGTCATTATCATACAGATAAGAAAATAGATAAAATGATTTTTATGTTTCATAAAATAGAAGAATTTAAATAATAATATATTATAGACTTTTTATTACATCTATGATATATTAAAATTATGAAGAAGTTAGTGGAAGTAATATTAATAATATTGTTATGCGTAGGATGTACTCCTAATAAAGAAAGTGTAAGTACTAAAGAAGAAATAATAAATAATATTATCTCTTATGATAATAATTATGATTATGACTTTTTAAATTATATTTATAATAACTATGGAATAAATACTTTAGAAAATATAAATACAAGCTATAAAAATAATACTTATAGTTATAACATGTGGCATGATTTAACAGGTAATTCACTAAAAGCATTAAAAGATTTATCAAATAATAATTTAGATAATACCAAAATAATAAATAAGAAAGGTGATATAACCTTAAGTTTTGTTGGAGATATCTCACTAGCAGATAATTTTGATATCATGCCATATTATGATTCAAGAAACGAAGGAGTATATGGAATTTTATCTAAAGAAGTAGTAGATATCATGAATAGTTCAGATATAATGGTAGCTAATAATGAATTTACTATAAGTACTAGAGGTACTCCTCTTAACAAAACCTATACCTTTAGAGCAGACCCTAAAAGATTAAATATCTATAAAGAAATGGGTGTAAATTTAGTTAGTCTTGCTAATAATCATATCTATGATTATGGAATAGAAGCCTTTAATGATACCTTAAAATACCTAAAAGAATATGATATACCATTTGTTGGAGCAGGCCATAATATTTCTGAAGCTAAAAAAAGTTTCTCTTATATAGTAGGTGGCTATAAAATATCATTTATATCTTCAACAAGAGCAGAAAAAAACATCAAAACTCCTGGTGCTACTGAAACAACACCTGGCGTCTTTAGATGTTATGATAATACACTTCTTAAAGAAACAATAAAAGAAGTAAAAGAAAAAAGTGATTATGTAGTATTATTAATACATTGGGGTAAAGAAGATTCTCATGAACTAGAAGAAGTAATAAAAGTAACAGGTAAAGAATATATAGATGAGGGAGCAGATCTAATCGTAGGTAGTCATGCCCATTTACTTCAAGGTATGGAATTTTATAAAAATAAATTAATAGCCTACAATCTAGGAGATTTTATCTTTAATAGAGAAACCAAAGATACTGGTATATTATCAGTAACCTTAAATAATTCTGGTAATTTAACCTATAAATTTATTCCATGCAAACAAGAAGATTATAAAACTAGTTTATTATATAATACTGAAAAAGAAAGAGTATTAAACAATATGAATACTTATTCTATAAATACTATATTAAGTAGTGATGGTACCATCACTGAATTGACAAAATAGATAAATTATGTTATTATTAGTATGCAGTGAGAGATTGTTGCATACAATAAAAAAGGAACACTTAACAGTTGCATGCTTAAGTGTCGCCATAAAATTTGATGGTTCCACCTAAATCACAAATTGAGATAGGTGGAATACTTTTATCTTAAAACTATAAATAGCAATAATAATAAAAGGAAGATAATTATAATTAAGGATAGGATTAAAAAATCTTTCTTACTCATAATATCGCCTCCCTTGTTAAAAAAATAGAAGTTTGGCTCCACCCAGCGTGTTAAATGCTCCATAAAAATCATATCAAAAAATGAGTATAAAAACAACAAAAATGCGACAATTTTCACGACAAAAATACCTCTCTAAAAGACTACAGGCTTTTAGAGACTTCTTAAGACCATAAGGCTTAAGAAGAAATAAAGAAAAAAGTGAAGAAATATATAGTTTCTTCTTTTATTTTATACTAATTTTTGCTATAATAGAAAAGAAGGCAGTGATAAAATGGATACATCAAAAATAAGAAATTTTAGTATAATAGCACATATCGATCATGGAAAAAGTACATTAGCAGATCGTATTTTAGAATATACTGGTGAAGTAGATAAAAGACAAATGAAAGAACAATTACTAGATAATATGGATATCGAAAGAGAAAGAGGCATAACCATAAAATTAAATGCCGTAAGATTATCATATAATGGTTATATGCTTAATCTAATAGATACTCCAGGACATGTCGATTTTAGCTATGAAGTATCACGTTCACTAGCAGCCTGTGAAGGAGCAGTCCTAGTCGTAGATGCTACTCAAGGAATTGAAGCCCAAACCCTAGCTAATGTCTATTTAGCTCTAGAAAACAACTTAGAAATAATCCCTGTAATAAATAAAATAGATCTTCCTAGTGCCGATATACCTAAAGTAGAAAAAGAATTATATGATACCTTTGGTTTTACTAGTGAAGAAATAATTAAAGTATCCGCTAAAACAGGAGTAGGAATACCAGACTTAGTTAATGCTATCATAGATAGAATACCATCTCCTAAAGAATATAATGATAAATTAAAATGTTTAATATTTGATAGTTATTTCGATTCATATCGAGGAGTAGTAATATTAGTAAGAATAGTTTCAGGTAAAATAACCAAAAAAACAAAAATAAAAATGCTAACTACCGGAGCAGAATATGATGTCGTATCTCTAGGCTATCATACCCCTTTTGAACATGAAGTAGAAGAATTAAAAGAAGGTGAAGTAGGTTTTATTACCGCATCAATAAAAAGCCTATCTTCCGTATCAGTTGGAGACACCATAACAGATGCTAACAATCCTACTGATAAAGCCTTGCCAGGTTATAAACCAATGAAACCAATGGTCTACTGCGGTATATATCCAATCGAATCAAATAAATATCCAGCTTTAAAAGAAGCTATAGAAAAATTAAAACTAAATGACGCCTCATTAACATTTGAACCAGAAACCTCTAGTACTTTAGGTTTTGGTTTTAGAATGGGCTTCTTAGGACTATTACATTTAGAAATAATCTCTGAGAGAATCGAAAGAGAATTTGGTATCGAAATAATAGCTACTACTCCGTCAGTAAATTATGAAATAAACTTAACAGATGGAAGTACAATCTTTATTGATAATCCTAGTATGATGCCTGATAAAGTAAAAATAAAAAATATCAAAGAACCATATATCTTTACCAATATCTTAGTACCTACTGATTATATAGGACCAATAATGGAATTATGTCAAGATAAAAGAGGTATCTATAAAAGTATAGATTACTTAGACACAACAAGAGTAAATATCCACTACGAACTACCATTATCAGAAATAGTATATGATTTCTTTGACAGATTAAAATCCTCTACTAAAGGATATGCCTCATTTGATTATGAAGTAATAGGCTATAAAGAAAGTGATCTAGTAAAGATGGATATCCTATTAAATGGTGAAGTAGTAGATGCTTTATCACTAATAGTACATAAAGACTTTGCTTATGATCGCGGTAGAAGAATGGTTGATAATCTAAAAAATATCATTCCAAGACAAATGTTTGAAGTACCAGTTCAAGCTGTAATAGGTAGTAAAGTAATAGCTCGTAGTGATATCAAAGCCATGCGTAAAGATGTCTTAGCTAAATGTTATGGAGGAGATATAACTAGAAAAAGAAAACTCCTAGACAAACAAAAAGAAGGTAAAAAGAAGATGAAAACCATAGGTAAAGTAGAAATACCTAGTGAAGCCTTCTTAAGTATATTAACAGATTATAAGAAAAACTAATATAATAATACTAGGAGGGTTTTATGAGTAGTAATAAAAATATATCCCGTAGGATAAAAAAAGAAATATTAAATAACGATTGTGATTATGATACATTATATAACGAATTACTAATGTATCCCGAAGAAGTATTATCAGGAATATTAAATTCCTATCTATATCTCTTCAGAAATATCACTACCATAAATAATAAAACATTACTAGAAGATCTAAACAGTCTTCTAAGTAACTATATTAAAAAAAATAAAAACAAAAAAGACTTAGAAAGAGTATATAACAAAATAGAAGTCTTTCTAAGTAATATAACACTAAGTTTTGACTTAGAAAAACTACTTCAGATTGAAGATTATTTATCAGAATTAATCAATCTACAAAATCAATAATAAAAAAAGAGCCAAAGGCGATAAATATAATTTTATGTTATTTCTTATCTTTGAAAAAAGAGATATCGAATTACTAGAAAAATATATCGAATTAAATATGAAAGAATTATTAATAAATAAAAGTATTATTACATCAGTATTTGCTAATATCATAGAACAATATCTAAAGATAGACGAAGATAACGAAATAAATATAAAATATTTTAATCGTGTTATAAATGTATTTTTAAGAGGTAAATTATATAATAAACTATTTAATGACTCTGAAGAAGATTATTTAAGAATATTAAAAACAAGTCCTAAAAACTTTGTTTGGGAACTAATTGATAAAATAGAAAATGAATTATATACAACTAAAGAAGAAGTAGCTAAAGATTATAATGTATCATTTATAATACCAAAATATGAAGAATATGTTTATTTACCAAACGGAAAGATAGATTTAACCCAAGAAGAAATCTTTACTATTGATAATGAAGGAGATATGTGTCTAGATGATGCCATGTCAATAAAAAGAAATAATAATGGTACATATACCTTATTCATTCATTTAGCCAATCCAACCGCTACTATACCATATGAATCAAATACAATGCATGAAGCCTTAAAAAGAAATCATACTATTTATTTATCTAATAATAGTATCCCAATATTTGATAGATATCTATCAGATAACATATTATCAATATTACCAAACAAAAATACCAATGCTCTAACAATAAAAGTAGGAGTAACACCAGATTATTCATTAGATTTAGATACCTTAGAAATAATACCTAGTATAATTAAAAATAAACATAAATTAACTTACCAAGATGCTGAAGAAATAATAACAAGTACTGGATTATTACATGACGATTTAATACTAATATCAAAAATATTTGATAAACAAGCTATTGATAATCCACGCGTTAGAGCATATCATCAAATGAAAGAAAGAATAAATAATCAAAAAGAAGTGGATAGTGAAGCACCAATAGCTCATATGATGGTAGAACAATGTAATGTTTTCGCTAATAGTACAATTCATCTAATTGATAAAAGAGAACATTTAGGACTAATAATGCCATGGCGTGTTCAAAGAGAAGAAAATATTGAATTAATAGAAAAATATTTAGAACATGGCTCTTTTGATATAAATAGTAGTGGTCTTCAGCTACTTCTAAAAAATTATATGACTAAGAGTAAGTATTCATATACCAATATAGGACATCAAGGCTTAGGAATAGATGGCTATGTAAAAATATCTAGTGCAGCTCGTCGTGCTATGGATGCATTAGCAGTCTATGTATTATATGATCTTTATATCAATAGAAGTGCTGATGATTTAGATTCAAAATATTATTATTGGGAAAAAGAGATAAAATATTGGTGTGAATATGCCAATATTAAAGCAAGTGATAATATAACATTTATGGAACAATATAATTACTTAAGTAGTAAAGGAAAAATATTAGAAAGAAGGAAGTAAAATGCAGTTACCAAATATAAAAGATGCCAGAATAAGAACAAAAGAAAAAATAGAAGTATCTTATGATAAATATAAAGTACCAGAGTCTATTCACAATATAGGTCATAATAAAACCTATACCATTTTAACTTATGGATGTCAAATGAATGTCCATGATAGTGAAAATATATCAGGTATTATGGAAGACTTAGGCTATACCAAAGAAGAAAACTATGAAAAAGCTGATGTAATAATAATAAATACCTGTGCAATTAGAGAAAATGCCCAAAATAAAGTCGTAGGAATACTAGGTAGAATAAAGAAATTAAAAGAAACAAACCCCAATATCATTACCATAATTGGAGGTTGTATGCCTCAAGAAGAATCAGTATCTAATATGATAAAAGATAAATATAAATGGGTAGATATAGTACTAGGAACACATAATATATATGATATACCAACATTACTAGAAAATATAACAAAAGAGAGAAAACAAAATATTGAAGTTTACTCAGTAGAAGGAAGTATAATAGAAAACTTACCAGTAAAAAGAGATTCCAAAATAAAAGCTTGGGTAAATATTCAGTATGGTTGTGATAAATTCTGTTCATACTGTATAGTACCATATACCAGAGGTAAACAAAGAAGTAGATTACCTAAAGATATCCTAAAAGAAGTAGAAGAATTAAAAAACAAAGGTTATAAAGAAGTAACCCTTCTAGGACAAAATGTTAATGCTTATGGTAAAGACCTAGAAGAATCATATACTATGGCTAATTTACTAGAAGATGTTGCCAAAACAGGAATAGATAGAATAAGATTTGTAACATCACATCCATGGGATTTCTCTAGTGATATGATAGATATAATAGCCAAATACCCAAATATAATGCCTTATATCCATTTACCAATCCAATCAGGATCAGATAATATCCTAAAGAAAATGAATCGTAGATATACAATAGCAGAATATAAAAAATTATTCCATGAATTAAAAGATAAAATACCAAAAGTAAGTATAACTACTGATATAATCGTAGGTTTTCCAGGAGAAACAGAAGAAGACTTTGAAGAAACATTAAAAATATATAACGAATTAAAATATGATTTAGCCTATACCTTTATCTATTCTCCAAGAGAAGGAACACCTGCGGCTAAAATAAAAGATGATGTTCCACTAGAAGAGAAAGAAGAAAGATTACAAAGATTAAATAAAGTAGTAAATAAATATGCTAGAGAGAATAATGAAAAATATAAAGATAAAATAGTACCAGTTTTAATTGAAGGATACTCAGATAAAGGTGGTAAACTAATGGGTTATACCGATACAATGAAATTAGTTAATGTACTAGGAGATTCTTCTAATATAGGAAGTATTAAACAAGTACATATAACAGAAGTAAAAACATGGTCTATGGAAGGGGAAATAGTTAGTGGAAAGTAGTATAGAAGAATTATTTAATGCTATAAATAATTCTGATGAATATAAAGAATATAAACAAATAGTAGATATAATTGAAGAAGATAATGATATTAAAAACTTAATTGAAGAAATAAAAAAACTTCAAAAAGAAGCTACATATTTAGAATATCATGAAGATAATAAGTATAAGGAAATAGATAGTATTATCAAAGAGAAAACTAAAGAATTAAATAATAATTCTAAGTATCAAGAATATTTATCTAAATTAAAGAAATTTAATAATACCTTACTTGCTTCTTCTTCATTACTTGAAGATTATATAGATAGTAAAGTTAGTATTTAATTTTATTATCTTTTTTTATCCACTTCAGACTGTAGTCTTCCGTGGTATGATAGAGTCTATTCTAGTCTCTATCATAAACAATTGTATGTATATATAAGTTAAAAATAAATAGTCATATTATATTGACTATTTGTCACAATTATATAGGTAACACTTATAAGGGATGTTTTCTCCGATTTCTTAGTATTCCTAAGAGAAAGGAGTGACGTCTATGATGAAAGAACTTTTTTACTTCTTAGGGGGTCGGAGGTTTAAGTAATGGAACTAGTCCTTGCATTTGCTTGGATTACTCTTATCACTATTGTCTATATAGATAATATGATACGTAGAAGATAGACAAAAGAAGCACCACAGGGGGGTGCTTCATGTCTAAAAACATGGAGAGAACACCTTTTGGAACTAGGTGTTACCCATTTTTATTATGGATAAATTTCTCTCTTCATATACATTGTATCAAATTTTAATGAAAATATCAATACTTTTATTTATCTTAGTTAGAAAGTACTTCACCGTGAATATAATATCTAATAATTATTACATATATAAACTATATAGTAGGCTATATATGTCACAATAAGACTATAAGACTTATAGTGAAAATAAATATTAAACTATTGATAAATATTTACCTTTATAGTATAATATTATTATATTAGATAAGAAGGAGATAGAGTATGGATAAGATAAAAGATTGGATTAAAAAAAATAAAGGGTTATCGGTTATATTGTTATTAGCAGTAGTATTCTTAATAGTAATAATAGTTATATTTGTAGAGTTACTAGTAGGAGGATCACATAATAAATATGGTAATAGATTGGATGGTATAGATAAAGTAAAAATAAGTGAAAAAACATATGATGGAGTAAAGAAAGAAGTTGAAGAAACAAACTTAACTGAAGAAGTAGAAACAAGACTTCAAGGTAGAATAGTTTATACTACTATTACATTAAAAAGTGATACAACAGTAGATAAAGCCAAAGAAATAGCATCAAATACATTAGATAATTATACAAATAGTGAATTAGAATATTATGATTTTTCATTCTTTTTAAAATGGAAAGGTGAAGAAAAAGATACTGTAATTACAGGTAATAAACATCATAATTTAGATACCATTACATGGACTAATAGTTAGGAGAACACTATGAAGAAGAGAAATAATAAAATAATAGTACTAATCGTAGTAGCAGTCTTATTTGCTGTAAGTCTATTAATATTTATATTAAATTATAGTAAAGATAATTCAAGTTTTTCTATTCTAGAAAAGAAATGGATTAATGATAATACAAGTAATGTATTAGATATAAGTGTATATAATGATGTACCAGTATATGGCAAAAGTGGTAAAGGAGTAATCTTTGATTTACTAGATGACTTTACAACTACTTATGGAATAAACTTTAATAAAATATCATATTCCGTTGATAGTAGTTCCAATCTAAATAAAAATGCCTTTAGAGTATTAAATAATAATGAGAGTCTAACAAATAAAGATATCTTACTATATGAAGATAATTATGTATTAGTTAGTACTGAAGAAGAAGTAATAAATAATATTAATGATATAGATAATCATACAGTAGCGGTTTTAAAAACAGATTTAAATACTGTAAGTAATGATTTATCTGAAGTAAAGAAAATATCATATTTACAAAAAGAAAATGTTAATGAACTAGAAGAAGCACTAAAAAATAAAGAAACAAATTATGTTATTGTACCATATAACATGTATATGGATTTTATCTTAAAAAATGATTTACATATTCTTTATCATTTAAGTGATATCTCTAAAAAATATGTATTAACCATAGAAAATAAAACATTCTTAGATATAATGAAAAAATATTATCTAGGTTATCAAAAAAATAAACAACAGACCTCATACAAAACAAACTTCTTAAGTGAATTCTTCTATGACAAAGAAATAACTGAAGCTGATCGTATGAGTTATAATAGTTCTTCTTATAATGTTGGGTATATAACTTATATGCCATTTACTGGTAAAGAAGAAAAAGATTTAGTAGGTACTTTATCTAATTACTTAAGTGGTTTTGAAGACTTATTTGATGTAGATTTAAAAGTAAAATATTATAATAATATTGAAGAATTAAAAAAAGACTTATCAAGTGGTGAATTAGATTTAGCCTTTGCTAACTTTAATAAGAATGGTTTAAATATCGATACCATTTTAACTACTAATTTATTCGAAGAAAAATATGTTGTCTTATCCACTGAACCATTTGCTATAAATAGTATCAAAGGATTAAAAGATAAAGAAGTAATAACAGTAAAGAATACTTATATAAATGATTACTTAAATACAAATAGTATTAAGAATACTGGATATAATAATACAGATGACTTACTTAGAAATATCAAAAATAAAAGTATTGTTGTAATAGATAAAGCAACATATGATTATTATAAAACAAGAAAATTTAGTGATTTTAAAGTAATATATGAAGGAGTATTACCATATAACTATAGTTTTATGATTAGAGATGTAAATAAAAATAAAATCTTTAGTGAGATGTTTACATATTATACATCTTCAGTAAATTATGATACTATAAAATATAAAGATAATACAAATTCAAAAATATATGAATTTAGTCTTTTAACAACTTTCTTATTAGCAATCTTAGTAATTCTAATAATTATCTTCTTAATATTCTTTATTAAGAAAAAGAAAGAAAATAGTACAATTGTAACTAATAATGATAAATTAAAATATATTGATACAATGACATCATTAAAGAATAGAGCATATTTAAATTTAAAAATAAAAGAATGGGATGATAATGTTATATATCCTCAAGCATTTGTAATAATAGATTTAAATAATATTAAAGATATTAATGATAGTCATGGTCATGAAGAAGGAGATACCATTATTAAGAAAGCTGCGAGTACATTAATTGTTAATCAAGAGCCTAATACAGATATTATTAGAACTGATGGTAATGAATTCCTAGTATATATGGTAGGCTATAGTGAAAAAGATGTTATAAGTTATACCAGAAAAATATATAAAGAATTAAAAGAACTACCATATGGTTATGGAGCCGCTATCGGGTATAGCATGATTATGGATGATATCAAAACTGTAGATGATGCCATTAATGAAGCTACTATTGATATGCGAAATAAAAAGGAAAATAATAATGGATAAAATAGTAGGTAAGGTAAAAAAACAAATAGAGAAAGCTAAAATAAAAAGATACTTCAAAAAACTAATAGAGATTCTAAGTTTAAAAGAACTTAGAATCTTACCTGCTTACTTAGCCTATAGTTTCGTATTAGCAGTAGTACCAATCTTAACTATAATAGTCATAGTAGCGGGTTTCTTTTCTATATCTATTGATTCCGTAATATCTCTTCTTACAGATTTACTTCCTAGTTATGCCAGTAGAGTAGTCATAGATGCTATCTCAGGACAAAGTTTTGACTTTAGTGTTGGATTATTAAATATAGTTACTTTCTGTATTGCCGCTAATGGTATGTATGCTATTATAAGTGCTTCTAATAGTCTATATAAAATAGAAGAAACAAATATAATTAAAGATAGACTAAGATCAATAATAATACTATTAGTCATAATAATACTTTTACTATTCTTAATCTTAGTACCTATGCTAGGAGAACAAATATTAGAATTACTTAGAAATAGTAAACCATTTACTGGTATAATAGATGAAATGATAATGATATATAATATAATAAAATGGCCTATAACATTTATAATAATATTCTTAAATATAAAATTAATATATCAAATAGCTCCATCTAAAGAAATAAAAAGTGAAGAAACCACTATTGGAGCCTTTATAACAACCTTAGGCTGGGTAGTATTTACTGCTTTCTTTGGTTATTATATTAAATACTTTGGTAGATATGACTTAGTATATGGAGGATTATCTAGTATTATAATATTATTAATATGGGTATATACATTATGTTTTATCCTAATACTAGGAATAGTAATAAATACAATGAAGTATAATAAATCATAATATAATCATAATAATATTGATAGTATTACTTAAATAAAGACAGACTACAATCATAGTAATACTATTATCTCCTTATATATGAAGTCTAAATGACTTAAGTGAGTTTAAAGCTCACTTTTTTATTTTTTAAATTATATATAAAAATAGTTTACACCCTAAATATAATAAGTATGGTTGATACTTATATGAAGACAAATTGTCTTCATATAACACTAACAAGACTAATAATAATTAGGCTTGTAGTGCCAAACATAAATGTAAAGTAATAAAAAAAAGACTATATATGTAGAAAAAGATCAAAAAAGATGATATAATGTATAAGAGGTAGAATGTATGAAAAAAGTATTATTAACATTAACAATCTTTTTATCTTTAATAGGAGTAGTATCCGCTAGTAGTACAGGAACAGTATACTGTCCAGATAATGATGAACCAGTAAACCTAAGACCAAGTGTTACAAGTCCCGCTAATAACTCATTAGTTTGTAATAGTACAGTTGAAGTATTAGATACCAATGCCGGTACAAATCCAAGTTCCGGTTGTACAACATCGTTCTATAAAGTAAGACAAGGAGTATTAACAGGCTATGCCTGTGGGGACTTTATAAAATTAAATACACCAAGTACTACTGAAAAAGGAAAAGTATTATGTATCGAAGATACTTCTCCATTAGGAGTCTATTCTGATTTAAGTAGAAAAAACAAAATAACTGGTTTAAGTTGTGATACCGAAGTAGAAGTATTAGATAAAAATGCAGGTAAAGATGGTAAAGGAACATGTCCTACTAGTTTATATAAAGTAAAGTATGGAAATACAACAGGCTATGTATGTGGTAAATATATAGGTTCTTCTGATAGCAATATTAATCTAGATACAACAGATTTAAAAGAATATCGAACTAACCTAAAAAAGAGTGGTTTCCCAGAAAGCTATTTAGATGACTTAGTAAAGTTGCATGCCCTATATCCCAAATGGAAATTTATTCCCTTTAATACTAATCTAGATTTTAATTATATCGTTAATCTAGAACATAAATCATCAGGACGAAGTCTAATCGAAGACTATTATGGTAATCTAGATGGCTTAAAATCAACAGCAAGTTGGTCATATAACTATTTCACTAATGTCTTTAGTACCAACTTTACTGGAGGAGGTTCTAGATGGTATGCCGCAAGTACTAGTACTATAGCATATTATATAGATCCAAGAAACTTCTTTAATGAAAGAAATATCTTTATGTTTGAAGACTTATCATATAACCCATCATTCCATACTAGAGAAGGAATAGAAAATATGTTAAAAGGAACTTTCATGAGTGGTAAGACTGCTAGTAGCGATGGTAAGACTTATGTAGATGCCTTCATAGAAGCTGCTAATACTTATCATATAAGTCCATATGTATTAATATCAAGAGTAATTCAAGAAGTAGGAGCATCAGGAAGTACTATCGTAAGTGGTACAGTAGCAGGTTATGAAGGCTATTATAACTTCTATAACATTGGAGCCACTGCCGCAGGTGGAGATAAAAATCAAACCATTATCAATGGTCTAATATATGCCAAAAACCAAGGCTGGAATAGCCCATATAAAGCCGTAGTAGGAGGGGCATCCTTCCTAAGTAATAACTATGTAAATGTTGGACAAAAAACAGAATACTTACAAAAATGGGATTTAATAGGACCATCATATGCTGATCATCAGTATATGCAAAATATCCAAGCCCCATATTCTCAAAGTTATAAAACATATAATGGCTATAATAGTACTAACCTGCTAAATAGTAGCTTTGCCTTCTATATACCAATATTTAATAATATGCCCGATAAAGTTGCTTTCCCAAATACAGGAAATCCTAATAACTATTTATCTAGCCTAACAGTAAACAAAACAAGACTATTTAGTAGTCCTACTAATGACACTAACTTCAGTATTGAAGTAGAAAGTGATGTCTCATCAGTAACAGTAGATGCAACCAAAATCTATAATGGTGCTACTATAAGTGGTTTAGGAACAGTAGCCCTAAATAGTGAGAAGACCAATATAAACTTAACAGTAACAGCCGCTAACGGTGATACTAGAAAATATACCATTAATGTAACAAGAAAGAAAGCTCCAGAACCAACTCCTGATCCAAAGCCAACTCCTGATCCTGGAGATAATACCAAAGTAACAACTAAAGAAGTACTAGATAAAGCCGGTATCAAATATAAAGATAACTACCTATATGGTTTTACTTTAGGTAAAGATATCAATGATACCATTAGTAAATTAAAGAGTTCTAACTTAGAAATAACCATAACATCATCAAAAGAATCAGGTCTAATAGCTAGTGGAGATAAAATAAAAATAAAAACCAATAGTGAAGAAAAAGAATATATAGTAATAATCTATGGTGATGTAAATGGTGATGGTAAAATATCATCAGCAGACTATATCAAAATAAAAAATCATATCATGGAAACAAATAAATTAACTGATATAGAAAAAGAATATGCTGATGCCAATAAAGATGGAAAAGTCTCATCAGCAGACTATATCGCTATAAAAAATCATATAATGGAAGTAAGTAAAATAATTCAGTAGGAGGAAATATGAAAAAAGTAGTAAAATATTTAAGTATAACAATATGTACATTCATAATATCAATAAGTTATGTAAAGGCCGCTAGTTACGATGTATCAGTAACAAGTAATACCGTAACCGTAGGAAATAGTATAACCCTAACCATCAAAGGAAATGATTTAGCAGGTAAATTTACCTTATCATCCTCTAATTCAGGTGTTGCATCACTATCCGGCAGTAGTCTTTGGATAGATAATGATAGCAAGAGTGTAACCATATCGACAAGTAATGCCGGAACTGCCGTAATAACAATTACTCCAACTGATGTAACATCATATGATGGTAATACCATAACCGGAAATAAAACCGTAACCATAACCGTAAATAGTAAACCAACATCAAACCCTAGTAATGGTGGTAATAAAACCGGAACAACAACTACTCCTAAACCAACCAAAAAAAAGAGTAGTAATAATAACTTGTCTAGTCTAACTATCGAAGACCATAACCTAGATAAAGAATTCAAAAAAGAAGTAACCGAATACTCTGTAGTAGTAGAAAATGATGTCAAAAAAATAAAAATAAATGCCCAATTAGATGACTCTAGTGCCAAAGTAGAAGGAACCGGCGAAGTAGAAGTAAAAGAAGGCAATAACAAAATAGAAATAAAAGTAACCGCTGAAGATGGAAGTACTAAGACTTATGTTATCAATGTAACCGTAAAAGAACTAAATCCTGTTGAAGTAACAATAGGCAAAAAGAAATACACTATCGTAAGAAAAGAAGACGAAAACATAACTATACCAAGTAATTATGAAAAATCCACTATCACAATAGGAGAAGAAGAAGTACTATGTTATAAAAATAGTAAAACCAAAAATATCTTAGTTCTATTAAAAGATGAAAAAGGAAATACCAAACTATATAGCTATAATGAAAAGACTAAAAAATATACCATATATAATAGCCTATCAGTCGGAGATATTACCTTTAATATAATAGATATGCCTAGTAATCTAGTACCAAAAGGCTATAGCAAAGTATCATTTACTTATGACAATAGCAAACTAGAAGGATATCAATTAATAGAAAAAAACAAAACATATGCCGCTGACGACAAAGTAAAAGGAAGTGACTTCTACTTATTCTATGCCATAAACGAAAAGACAGGAGAAAAAGCTTTATATGTCTATGATAAACTAGAAGGAACAATCCAAAGATTTAATAGTGACTTAGTAAATGCCTACAAAGACGAAAACAATAAATACTTCATGTATATGTTAATATCCTTAGGTTTACTTGCAGTATCAATAATTACACTAGCAATAGTCCTAATAAAACAAAAAAAACATAAAACCAAATTTGCTTAATATAATATAGTATCATTATATATAATGACAGAGAGAAATATGAGGATTCATGTTTCTTTCTTTTTCTTTCATATTTTATATATAAGATAATATAATTAATTAGAAAGAAGAGGAATAAATATGATAAATAAGAAGAATTTATGGTTTTTAACATTATTTAGTTTAGTATTAGTATTATCTATCTACTATGTAACAATGCCTAATGAAATATTTGATAAAAATATCAAAGGGACTACTACTGATAATAGTACTACCAAAGTAGAAGAAACAAGTATAATATCAGCCTTAAAAGTAGAAGATGATAATAATGTCATGGATAAGATAAATAGTCTAAAAGAAAAATTAACTAGTACTGATATAAGTACAGAAGAAAAAAATAGTGTCTTTGAAGAATTAAAATTATTAAATAAAAATTCTTCTAAAGAAGAAACAATAGAATTAAAAATAAAAGAATTATGTAATTGTGAAAACTTTGTAAAAATAGATGGTGATAATATAAGAGTAGTATTAGATAGTAAAGATTCAAATACTAGTAGTGCTAATAATATTATGCGTTTAGTCCAAAACGAATTTGAAGATAAGATGTATATCTCTGTTAAATATAATTAGTAGATGCCTCTAAAGCCTCAGGTCTTTAGAGGTATTTTTATGCCTAAGGTCATAAAAATAATAATTTTTTAAAGATAATAAAAGTATTTTACGTATTTTATCCAATTGCGACAACAATGTTGTCGCAATTAATATAGCTATACTACTTAAAAAGTAATTAACTAGGTATTTTGATTATCAAACAAAAAAAGTAGTAGTAATTTTACTTAATTTATGATAGAATTATATTGATGAGGTGTAATTATGAATAATAAACAAAATAATAAAATAACAAGTAGAGATGTAGATTTTGCTAAGTGGTATACTGATATAGTAAGTGCTGCTCATCTAGCGGCTTATTCTAATACTAAAGGTTGTACAGTATTTGAACCAAATGGTTATGCTATATGGGAGCAAATGCAAAAAATATTAGATGAAAAATTTAAAGAAACAGGACATGTTAATGTATATATGCCATTATTAATACCAGAAAATTTACTTAAAAAAGAAGGAGAGTTAGTTGAAGGCTTTGCTCCAGAAGTAGCATGGGTTACTAGAGGTGGAAGTAAAGAATTAGAAGAACGTTTATGTATTAGACCAACTTCAGAGACATTATTTTCAGATTACTATAGAACAGTAGTAAGTTCTTATCGTGATTTACCAAAATTATATAATCAGTGGTGTAGTGTATTAAGATGGGAAAAAGAAACAAGACCATTCTTAAGAAGTCGTGAATTCTTATGGCAAGAAGGACATACTATTCATGAAACAAGTAAAGAAGCAGAGGCAGAGACATTAAATATGTTAAATATATATAATAATTTCTTTCATGATTATTTAGCTATACCTAGTATTGTAGGAAGAAAAACAGAAAAAGAAAAATTTGCTGGAGCAGAATATACTTATACCGTAGAATCACTTATGTATAACGGTATCGCACTGCAGTCTGCGACTAGCCATTACTTTGGACAAAAGTTTTCTAAAGCTTATGATATCAAATTCACTAGTAGAGAAAATAAACTAGAATATCCATATCAAACTTCATGGGGAGCTACTACTAGAATGATAGGAGCCCTTATAATGGTACATTCTGATGATTATGGTTTAGTATTACCACCTAAGATAGCTCCTAAAAAAGTAGTTATTATTCCAATAGGAAATGACTTAGAAGTAGTCAGTTTAGCTAATGATTATCTTGATAAATTAAAGAAAGAAGGAATTGAAGCCTATATTGATAATAGTGATAAGAGTCCAGGATTTAAATTTGCTGAAGCTGAAGTAAATGGTATTCCTGTTAGAATAGAAATAGGTAAGAGAGATTTAGAGAATAATATGATTACTTTAGTAAGAAGAGATACTAGAGAGAAAAGAGAGGTATTTACTAATACCGATATTATTCATGATGTTAAGTTGTTACTTGAAGATATTCAAAGAGATATGTATGATAGAGCCTTAAGAAGAAGAGAAGAAATGACTTATACATGTACCGATATAGAAGAATTTAAAGATATAATAAATAACCATCCAGGCTTTATTAAAGCTATGTGGTGTGGAAACGCTGAGTGCGAAGCCAAGATTAAAGAGATTAGAGGATGCAAATCTAGATGTATTCCATTTAATGAAGAAAAAGTAGATGATAAATGTATTGTCTGTGGTAAACCTGCTAAAGATGTAGTTATTTGGGGTATTCAGTATTAAAAAATATTTACAAAGAAAAAGTTATTTGTTATAATATATAATGTGTGAAAGGATTGATTACTATGGAAATAGCATTACTTATTGTATCAATATTATTAATCGCAGTAGTTTTACTTCAAAGTGGTAAGGCTGAGTCTGCATCACAAATAATTCAGGGTGGAACATCTGATTTGTTTGCAAATAGGAAAGAAAGAGGATTTGAACTATTTGTTACAAGAATAACATATATTTTAGGTTTTACTTTCTTTGTATTATGTTTAATAATATCATTATAAGACTTAAAATATAATTTTAAGTCTTTTTGAGTATAAAGAGGAGGTTAGCATGAATATGAAAGATATAATTATAGATAAATTAAAAGAGAATACATCACTTACTATTATGGAAATTAATGATTTACTAGGACTAACTAGCATAGAAGAATATCAAAGTTTAGAGAATGCTTTAGATAGTTTAATTAGTGATGGTATACTATATTATAGTGAGAAAAAAAAGAAATATCTATTACTAGAAAATAGTCATTTAGTTAAAGGTAATTTAATACTTAATGATAAAGGTTTTGGCTTTATAAATATCGGTAAAGATAGTAAAGATGTATATGTTAGTAGAGATAATATAAATGGAGCAATAGATGGTGATTTAGTATTATTTGAATATTTAAATAAAGATATGAATAGACCTGAAGGTAAGATAATTAAAGTTATTAAAAGAAACTATGATCCTTTAGTAGGAGAAGTAATAAAAATAGATAATGATTATTTTGTTAAACCTGATAAAAAGGGAGCTAATATATACATACCAAGAGACAATTTAAATGGAGCAGTAGAAGGACATAAAGTAGTCGTAGAACCATTAAAAGATGGTAAAAGAGTTGGTAAGATTATTAAGATTATTGGACATAAGAATGATGTAGGAGTAGATATATTATCGTTTGTTTATGAATATAATTTTAGTCCATCATTTCCTGATGAAGTAATAGAAGAACTAGATGGTATTCCTTCTTATTTAACCGAAGAAGAAATAAACAAAGAACTATCTTCTGGTAGAAGAGACATTAGAGATAGAGAAATATTTACAATAGATGGATCTGATACTAAAGATATTGACGATGCTATATCATTATCAATGACTGAGGATGGCAAATATTTATTAGGAGTCCATATAGCGGATGTTTCATATTATGTAAAAGAAGGAACTAAATTAGATGATGAAGCATATTTTAGAGGTACTAGTGTTTATCTAGTAGATAGAGTACTTCCAATGCTTCCTCATAAGTTATCTAATGGTATATGTTCATTAAATGAAAATGAAGATAGATTTGCATTTAGTTGTGAGATGGTTATTGATAATAAAGGTAATATTACTCATTATGATATCTTTAAATCTATTATTCGAAGTAGAAAGAAAATGACTTATGAAGAAGTAAATAAGTTACTTGAAGAGAATAATCCTAGCGAAGATTATAAGCCTTTTGAGAAGACTCTTAGATTAATGGAAGAATTATCTAAGATACTTAGAAAGAAAATGATCTCTCGTGGATATATAGAATTCGAAAGTACTGAGGCTAAAATTAAAGTAGATGAAAATTGTCATCCAATAGATATAGAGGCTAGAGTACAAAGAACAGGTGAAGAGTTAATAGAGAACTTTATGATCGCAGCAAATGAAACCGTAGCAAGTTCAATCTATTACAAGAATTTACCTGGTATATATAGAGTTCATGATAAACCAGATGAAAAAAGATTAGGAGAATTTATGAAGTTCTTATCACTTCATGGATATGTAGTAAATGGAAAGAGTAAGATAGAGTCTCCTAAAGATTTACAAAACATACTAAAACAATTAGAAGAAGTACCAGAAGTTAGAGTACTTCATGATATGGCTATTCGTAGTCAAGCTAAGGCAGTATACTCTGATGTTAATATAGGACACTTTGGTCTAGGTAGTAAGTGTTATAGTCACTTTACTTCACCAATAAGAAGATATCCTGATTTAATATTACATAGATTATTAAAAGATTATAACTATAATTATAGTGATAAAATAATAAACGAAAGAAAAGAAGAACTTCCAATAGAGAGTGAACATTGTTCAATTAGAGAACAAGATGCACAGAACTGTGAAAGAGATGTCGACAAAATGAAGAAAGCAGAATACATGGCTGATCATATTGGAGAAATATATGAAGGTATTATATCAGGAGTACAAGAATTTGGTATCTTTGTCGAACTAGAAAATACCGTTGAAGGACTTATTAAGGCTGAAAATATTAAAGGAGACTACTATGTATATGATAGTGATATGATGGCTTTGATAGGAAAGAAAACAAAGAAGAAATATGCTTTTGGAGATAAGATAACAATTAGAGTAGTAAGAGCAGATAAAGATAAATCAGAAATAGATTTCGAAGTATATGACGAAAAAGAAAAACAAATAAATAATAAGAAAAAACAAAAATAGGGAGGGTTTTAAATGGAAAGCAGTATTATTACAATACTAAGTCAAGAAAAGAATAAAATGATGAAGTTAGAAGAAATAACTAAAGAGTTAAAAGTACAAGATACTACTAAATTACTTGCAGTAATAAAAAATCTTGAAGAGATAGGTATTATCTTTCGTGATAAAAAAGGAAGATATACTCTAATTACCAATACCAATTTAAAAAGAGGTCTAATCAAGATAACCAAAAAGAAAGGGCCAATCGTTATTTTTGAAGATAAGACAGAAACAGTAGTAACATATAAAGATCATAAAACATTAGAAAATAACGATATCGTTTTAGTAGATATAAGTAATAATATTGCTAAAGTAGTAAAAATAATTAGAAGAGAACATCATAATTTTATAGCAGAAGTAATAAAAGATGAACATGGATATAAAGCAGTATCTAATGGTTATGAAAGTATCATATTAGATGAAATATATCCACTAGGAACAAAACTATTAATAGATGGAAAAACATTAGAAGTAAAAGAAGTACTAGGACATAAAGATGATGTTGGAACCAAAGAAAAAGAAGTATTAGCAGAATATAACTTTCCTATTAGTTTTAATGAAGAGTATTTAAAAGAAGTTAATTCCATAGAAAAGTCATTAAGTGAAGAAGTAATAGATATGGAAAAAAGAAATGGTTTAAAAGATCAAAGAAGTATCACTTCCGTAACAATAGATGGTGATGATACTAAAGATTTTGATGATGCTGTTGCCTTCCATAATAATACCGTTTATGTCCAAATAGCGGATCCTAATAGATATATCAAAGATAATAGTGCCATGTGGGATGAAACATTAAGAAGAGCCATATCAACATATTTTCCTGGTTGCTGCAATCCAATGATGCATGAAATATTATCTAACGGTATATGTTCCTTAGTACCAGGAGAAGATCGCTATGCTATATCTATGAGTATAAAAATAGATGACAGTGGTAAAGTGTTAAATTATAAAATAAATGAAGCAGTAATAAATAATCGTAAGCGTATGACTTATACTGAGGTAAATAAATATCTAGAAGAAAATACCATACCTAATGGTTATGAAAATTATACTGAGTTATTAGATAATTTATATAAGACCGCTATGAAAGTAAAAAGAAAAATGATAAATGAAGGCTTTCTAGAATTTACATCTGATGAAGTAAAATTCTTCTTTGAAAGTAGTAAATTAATAGATATTAGAGAAAGGCATCAAGGAAAAGCCGAAGAATTAATAGAATTTTTAATGTTACTTCATAATATGTGTATGACTGATTATTTCTTAAAAAATAAACTTCCATTCATATCAAGATTTCATGATAGTCCAAATACTGATAAATTAAATACATGGATGGGATTATTAAAGAAAAAAGGATATCGAGTATATAGTGATAAAAAGAAGAGTTTTACAACAGAAGATATAAAAAAAATTCAGAAATTATATGCTGATTCTAAAGAAAAAATAATCTTTGATAAGATGGCTATTATGAGTCAAGCCAAAGCTAAGTATTCAGCTTATGATATCGGTCATTATGCTTTAGGTATGGGGGCATATTCTACTAGTACATCACCAATAAGAAGACTATCAGATACTATTAATCAAAGAATATTTAAAGATTCACTTCATTATGGCGTAGATTATGCTAGAAAGAAATGGTCTAGTATTACACCATATATTGCTAAATTAGCAACTGATGCTGAATTAAGAGCAGTAAAAGCCGAACATAGATTAGATGATATAAGAAAAGCTGAGTTTATGAAACAATATGAAAAACAAGATTTTGAAGTTATAGTATCAGATATTAAAGAAAACTTTATTATAGTATTATATCCAGAAAGAATGGTATATGGTAAATTATTCTATAATAGTAGATATTTCCATTTAGGTAAAGATGGTTATTCTATTATGGGACATAATGGAGAAAAGATTATGATAGGAGATATCTTTAATGCTAGATTAACTAAAGTAAATATTCTAAATGGAGAAGTAGTATTCTCTAAAGGTATTAGTGAAATAAATGAAATTAATCATACTGAAAATAATAGAAAGAGAAAAGTAAGAAGAAAATAGTATATCCTTTGAAGCCTTTTGGTCTTCAAAGGTAAAAGGAAGCCTAGATAGTCTTCCTTTTAAACAATATAGTTGTAGTGAAAAATCTTTCAGTAGAGATATGAGGTATATATGAAAAGAAGAAGAAAAGTAAATAAAAAGAAAGTAATATTATTTGATAAAGAAGTAGTACCTTCAGATAATATTATAGATAAAGATAATGATAAAGAATATAGTATTAACATGCTTATGGTAGGAGATCTTTTAGTACATGATAGATTATATAATGCTATGAAAACTAGTGATGGTTATGATTTTAAACCAGCCCTAACATATATAAAAGATATCGTTAAAGATTATGATGTAGCCTACTATAACCAAGAGACAATACTAGGAGGATCAGAAATAGGTTTATCAAGTTATCCAGCCTTTAACTCGCCATATGAAGTAGGAGATGCCATGATAGATGCAGGCTTTAATTTAGTTAGTTTAGCCACTAATCATACACTTGATAGAGGAGAAAAAGCAATTACTAATTCAGTTAATTATTGGAACTCTAAGTCAGATGTTTTAGCAGTAGGTAGTTATTTAAGTAATGAAGATAGAGATAAAATAAATATTAAAAAAAAGAATAATATTACTTATACAATGCTTAATTATACTTATGGTACTAATGGTATCAAAGTACCTACTGGTAAAGATTATTTAGTAAATGTATGGCCTTGTACTGGAAATGATCCTAGTACAGATACTAAATATCAAGAATATAAAAACAAAGTAAAAGAAGATATAAATAGAGTAAGAGATAAAGTAGATTTACTTATAGTAGCTATGCACTGGGGAGTAGAATATACCCATACTCCAACAAGTTATCAAATAGATATGGCTAACTTTTTAGAGAAGCAAGGAGTAGATATTATAATAGGAACTCATCCTCATGTAGTAATGCCTGTTACTTATATAAATGATACTTTAGTAATATATTCACTTGGTAATTTCCTTTCAGCTCAAGAAACTAATATTGATTATAATACTACAGTAGGACTACTTAGTACAGTAAAAATAACAAAACATATTGATAAAGATAATAATACAAGTATAAAATTAAGTAATCAAACTAATGAACTAATATATACATATTCTAAGAATAATAAAGATTATAAAGTAATACCATTTTCTAATCCAGATATAAAAACATATCTTAGTGATTATGAAAGAGTATATAATAAGTATGCTAGTGTTATTAAGAATATGGATAATACCATAGAAGTAAATAACATAAATTAAAATATTGTTAAAATATAAAAAGTAAGATATAATATATATAGAAAAGGTGATTACTATGGAAATACTAAATAGAAAAGCAAGATATGATTATGAAATTGAAGATACCTATGAAGCAGGAATAGTACTTACAGGTACTGAAATAAAATCAATTAGAGAAGGCAAAGTAAATATTAAAGATAGTTATGCTATAATAAGAAATAATGAAATATATTTACTTAATACTCATATATCTACTTATAAAGAAGGAAATATATTTAATCATGAAGAAGATAGAACAAGAAAACTATTACTTCATAAAAAAGAAATATTAAAATTAAGAGATAAATTAGAAGTAGAAGGTTATACTTTAGTACCCCTTAAAATATATTTCGTTAAAAATAAAGCTAAAGTTTTAATCGGAGTAGCTAAAGGTAAAAAGAATTATAATAAAAAAGAAACTATTAAAGAGAGAGATATCAAAAGAGAAATGGAAAGAAACTTTAAATATAGATAATGGATAATGTTATAGAAAAAACTAAAAACTTAATAGAAGTTTTTGAAG